>Ga0209979_1002550_pt1 | contig 17253 bp, 15 predicted proteins | sample AnhtaG_FD_183114 | JGI IMG/M metagenome (GOLD analysis project Ga0209979, IMG submission 183114) | Deep subsurface microbial communities from Anholt, Denmark to uncover new lineages of life (NeLLi) - Anholt_01485 metaG (SPAdes) (version 2) | ecosystem: Environmental > Aquatic > Marine > Oceanic...
TAGCTGAATTAATAGTAAAGACTTCAAAAAAATAGAAATTTCTTGTAATCCCTCGGAATAATTTATAAAGGTATAGAAAGATGACAGATAAAATCAATCATAAGAAGTAATTTTAAGTTGTGAGGAAGATGGGAATTCTTGAGTTATTAAGGATAATTTTCGGCTTCATATTCGTATTGTTTCTGCCAGGGTTGGCATGGAGCTTTGTCTTTTTTAAAAAAGGGGAAATTGATGTCATAGAGCGTATCGCTTTGTCTTTTGGGCTTTCCATTGCTCTCGTTCCCTTGGTCGTCTTCTGGTTGAACTGGCTATTAAAAATAAAAATTAATATCGTAAATGTTACTGCAGTGATTCTTGGGCTGGTTTGTTGTGCGTTAATCGTCTTGCTGAAAATGGAAAGGTTTTCACAAATGAAAATTCCTACCCATGAAAAAGGGGTGAGGGGATAAGATATGAAAGTAACTCTAATAGGCACACCACCACCAATAAAAGGCTTAAGCCACTATTGTCGGGAATTACTCAAATCACTTTCAAAAAATATAGAAGTTGAGTTCATTGCATTTAAAAAACTCTATCCAAATTTTTTATATCCGGGTGGAACTAAAGTAGAAGATAAGAATTACAAATTAGAAATAAAAAACCCACAAATCAGAAATATTTTTACATATTATAATCCATTCTCTTGGATTTGGGCTGGATTGAGTGTTGAAGGTAGAAGAATATGAAAGTTCTGTTCATTTCTGGGCGAGAACCAACATACACAAGGAATGGTGTGATATTGAAAGGATTGAGTGAAAATAGCGTTGAAGTAGTTGATTGCACTTCATTATCAAGGTCTTATTTATCCAGATATCCCAGTGTATTGGCAAAGTTCTTATTAAAACATAATTATGATCTAGTTTTTATTGGCTTTTTCGGTCAGCCTTTGGTTCCTATAATCAAAAAACTGACCAGTAAACCAATAATTTTGGATGCTTTCTTATCCTCCTATGATACGATGTGCTTTGATAGAAAAAGATTTCAGTCTAATTCCTTAGGAGGGAGATTTTTCTATTGGTTAGATAAACATTCTTGTGAGCTTGCTGATAAAGTTCTGTTAGATACAGATGCACATATAGACTACTTTACGAATACATTTGACTTAGAGAACGAGAAATTTAAAAGGATTTTTGTTGGTGCTGATGACGATATATTTTATCCTAGAAACATAAAGAAAAAAGATGGCACATTTAGAGTTTTTTACTATGGAACATACAGACCGTTGCAGGGGATAGAATATATCATCAGAGCTGCAAAATTACTTGAATCTCATGATGATATCAGTTTTATTATCATTGGTAGAGGTCCAGAGCGTAAAAAAATTGATAAATTAGTGCAAGAATTAAATCTCAAGAACATTAGATTGATAGATTGGGTACCTTATGAGGAGCTGCCATTGAAAATCGCAAAAGCCGACATCTGTTTGGGTGGACATTTTTCTGATATTGGTAAAGCTAAAAGAACAATTGCTGGAAAAACATTTCAATTCATTTCTATGAAAAAACCCATTATAGTAGGAGATAACCCAGCTAACAGAGAACTTTTTGAAAACAGAAAAAATGCATTGTTAGTAGAGCATGCGAATGCTGAAGCTTTGGTTGATACAATCTTGGAGCTAAAAGAGGATAAAAGTTTGAGGGATGAAATTGCTGGGGGTGGGTATAAAACGTTTAGGGAGAAATGTAAGCCAGAGATAATAGGAAAAGAAATTAAAGAAGTTGCTGAGAGATTGATAGGTGATTGATATGGACCCAATTACTCTATTAAGAGCAATCATCTCATTACCTATTATATTTTTCATACCCGGTTATGTGACATTCACCGCTTTTAAGGTAAACAAAACAGAGAATTTGAAGTTATCATTCTTCGAAACAGTATTCTTGCAAGTTTTGAGTAGTTTTGTAATCAGCGGATTGATTGCCTTTACGCTGGCCATGCTGGGTTATTTTTCGCTCATGAATTTGTTGGGATTGATTGTGGCTTGTAGTATTGTTATGGCAATAAAATTTCGAGTGAAATTTAGCCTATCAAGTTTTCCTAAGCCAAAGTTAGATAAGAAGTCATTATTTTTGATTCTCCTAGTTGTTTTGGGAGCTAGTTTATTTTTTCATCCCTTTGAGGATATCTTTGGTTCCGGTGATGCTTATATTCAGGTGAATATCGGAGTTATCATTGCTAAGCATGGATCAATAGTATTCCATGACCCTCTGATAACCAGTGTCCCTGAAGATGTAGCAAAATACTTCTTCTTTAAGGTTAATCAAGAATTCAATTACCTCAGTATCACAAACTACAGCACTGGCGAGATCCATCCGGGTTTTTTGCACCTGGGTGCTGTCTGGATTGCTATTTTTTATTTAATCTGCGGGTTGAATGGGTGCTTATATATCACTCCTCTTTTTGGTCTTTTGGGTATGCTCAGCGTTTTTCTTTCAACTAAACACTCTTTTAATTGGAAAGTGGCATCCATTGCTTCTACCCTATTAACAATAAACTATCTTCAAATATATTTCTCGAGGTCACACAGTGTCGAAATAATACTTCAGTTTATAATTTTTAGTGGGATTTTTACCTTCATTCTTTTCACGAAATCAAAAGATAAATTTTTAGGAATCATCTCAGCTCTTTGTCTCGGATTGGGATTTATAACCAGTATAGAGGCGAATCTCATAATTATTCCGATCGTTCTCTACTTTACATGCTTAAACATCCTTGGTAGGTTAGAAAGGTATCATTTTTACTTTATTATCCCCTTTGCACTTTCGTTACTATTTACACTAATCTACTATACTACTATTGCATCGGGTTACGTTAGATACTCTTTCTTTGCCCCAGATATACCTCGAATACCATTGCTTATCCTTGCCTGCATGCCCATAGTCATTAATATCTTGCCAAAAAGCCTTTTACATAAAATAAAAACACTATTTGTTAGACAGAAGAGAAAACTCCAACATTTTTTTACATTGTTGATTGTTACATATATGCTCTATTGTCTCTTTACACTTCCAACTACGCCGATGGGGGTTCACGGAAGAAATTTAATAATGTTAAGTTGGTATTTAACACCGTTCGTGCTAACTCTCGGAATTATTGGTTTAATATTGATGATATACCAAAAACCATACACTATCACTTACTTTCTTCTAGGTATAACACTAATCTTCTTTTTATTCTTCATCCCTCATATTCATCATGGATGGGGTGGGCCTTGGTGGATGAGACGTTACATCTTCGTTGTGGTTCCTATGCTTTGCATCTGTGCTGGATATTGCATTTACAGACTGGTAGATATATTTCTTTACGGCAAAGGGCGAAAAATCATTTTCCCACTTTTGATTATCTACTTAATAACGGTTTCTACGCTTACCATTAGTTACCCAATAATAAATCATATTGAATATAAAGGAGTAATTCAACAAACAACTGATATATTCAGTTCCTTTGGCGACGATTCTGTGTTAGTTTTTGCCGATTGTTCATATCCTCATATAGCATATCCGTTAAGGTGCATTTACGATAAGAATGCTTTATTGCTTCGAAAGGACTACTGGGGAGTGATAGCAGAACCAAAAAATCCTGAAGATGTTACTAAAATTATGCAAGCATACACTGCATGGAGTGAAGCAGACAAAAAAGTATATATAGTGAATCCCAGCGATAAATTTATCCAGGCATTTGAAGGGAAGCTAAATTTTACCCTCTACAAAGAGGGGAGAATAAGTGTGCCTTGGTTAGAGATGAGTTCTTATAAATTTCCAACAAAATTTACACATATTGTGCGAAACATGAAAATTTATGAGATTTCATCTAAATAACATACTTTAAGGCAGTCTCAATCAAATATATCCTATTTAACAACTTTTTCAAACATGCTATTATAGGCGTTTGCTATTCTTCGCCAAGAATATTTCTCTTCGACAAGCTTTCGTGCATTCTTTTCAATTTTATTTCTCAATTGATCGTCATGTAGAAGCTCTATTACTCGCTTAGCAAACTCTTCTGCCGTATCTGCTGTAATGACATGTTTTTCTGGTATAGCATCTATTCCTTCAATGCCATTGGTTGTCGTGACAATCGCTTTTCCCATAGCCATTGCTTCAAGAATCTTATTCTTAATACCCACCCCGTAGAACATTGGAGCTATGACTACCAAGGCTTTATCCAAGTAGGGTCTAATATCTTCTACATATCCTGTCACGATAACAGATTCATTCGCAGTTAATCTCACTATTTCTTTTGTAGGGTTCGCACCTACGATGTATAGCTTTACCTTTGGTACTTCTTTCTTAATTAATGGATAGATTTCACGATAAAAACGTAACACACCGTCTATGTTTGGTAATTGGTTCATAGAACCTACGAATATCAAAGACCAATGTTCTTTCTTAAGACTCATCGGCTTAAAGTAGTCGAAATCTACTCCATTTGGAATTACCGAAATGCCCGCATGGGGTGAACGACGTTGTAGTAACAATCTGTCACGATGTGTGACAACAATGCATGCGTCAAAACTTTTGTAGATAGTAGATTCATATATTTTCTCTCTCAGGTGCAAAAGTAACCAGGAAATTTTCATGATGGGATTTTTGACGTTCTTATACATTAGGAAATAATTTTCCGACCTAGCATCAAATGGAACTACTATTTTCGACAAATTGATTTCACTTACATAAAAGGCCATTTGTCCACTAGTTAGTATTAAGTCAAATTCTCTACCATTGAGCAATCTCTTTAATTTTGCCTGCATTTCTGGTGAGTAGAAGGGGGAAAGCAGGGTAAGACTAGTCTTCTTAGAAATAGCGTGAAGAAGCATATTCCTAAGTGCGATAGGAACAGCTCTTGGTGATGGTGTGCTAGGTAATGGTAAAACTACCGTTTCGATGACATCACATGAACTCCATAAATCCGGATGTTTCCATTTCATCTCTGCGGTTTTGCGAAAAAAAGATAGTAATGCAATGTTATGTTCCTCAGAGAAATATTTCAACAAGTTGAAGATGGGTAAAACCCCTCCCCAATATGGAGATGGAAAATCATGCCAAAGCACTAATATTCTCACTTTAGACCACCCTTTTTTGGTTCATGCGTAATATCTCCGCTTCGATATTTTTTGGATTGTTCGATATACCATCCTTAATTCCGGCAACTAGTGCCTTGATGACCCCCCATTTCCTCCGAATAGAAAAGAGGAATATTGGTCTTATAATTCTGATGGCTATAAAGTAAGGCACAAAAAGAAGTACAAAGTCAAGAATAGTGGCATTCTTTCTAACAAAAAGGATCCTATTTCTGGTAGTGAGATACATATAGGCAGGGCTCATCAGTTCCAGGGTTGAAGTTCCCTTATGCCATATCTTTGCCTGAGGAACGAACATTATTCTATACCCTGCCTTCTTCGCCCTAACACACCAATCTAGGTCCTCGTTATAGGCAAAATAATAGGGATCTAGCAGTCCGATTTTGTTAATTACTTCTGATCTAATCAGCAAGGCACAGCCAGTGATGAAATCGGCTCCTCTTAATCTATCATACCGACCGTTATCGGTCTGATGGAGACCAATGTGAAAGGGTTGCCCTATTCGGCGCAGAAGCATGCCCCCAGCGAAATATATTGTTTGAGGTTCGTGATAATAGTATATCTTGGGGCCCAATATCCCGACATTGCTATCATTTTGGGCAACCTCGACTAATTCAGTTAGAAAGTGCGGCTCAACAACCGTATCGTTGTTGAGAAGTAGGAAGTAATCGGGATTCAAAGCCCTTAAAGCATACCTCATCCCTATATTATTCCCTTCAGCAAACCCATAATTCTTCTCATTTTTGATCAGAATCATTTTTCTATTTGAAGGTAAATCTAGAATTTCTCTTTCTTCCCCTCTACCAGTTTCTGTCTCCTCTCTCGTGTATTCAATGATTTTTATTGGCTTATTCCCGCTGGAATACTCAAAAAACTTAGATTCAACTATTATTTTACCTTCGCAATATTCTTTTATCTTCTCTATTGAATCATCCTCTGAGCCGTTATCCACAACTATTACATTGTAGTTCGGATATGTTATCTGATACAAAGATTCCAAGCACTCTATTGTATCTTCCCAGCCATTCCAGTTAAGGATTATGATTGCGGATTTTGAATTCATTTTTTCACCCAATATATTTTTTAAAAATTTCTTCCAATTGATCGGTAACTTTATCCCATGTAAACTGTTTAACATAGTTATATCCATTTCTTGCTATCCTCCTTCGCTCATATTCATCTTCTATCAATCTAATTATATTTTGGGCTAAAGCTTCCGGGTCTTTAGGTGGTGAAACTAAAGCATTTTTTTCAGGTATAGTGTAATATAGTACACCACCAACATTTGTAGTTACTACAGCAGCACCACAAACCATAGCCTCCATTGGAGGATTACCAAACCCTTCACAATGGCTTGGAAAAACAAAAATATCCAGTGAGTTATAGATTTCTCGCAACCTTTCTTTATAAAGTAATCTGTGAAATTCCACGTCACCTATCTTTTCTATAATTTTCATATCATCGGGTGTAGGATCTTCGCCAAACAAAATTAATTGTATATCAGAATATTTTTTCTTCGCCATCAGGAAAGCCTCGAAGCCATCCTTCATGCCTTTCCATTTAGATTTTCTATAGAGGATCCCTACTCGTTTTGGACTGTGACATTCAAAACTATCTCTTTCTTTATAAAAAAGGTTAAAATTGATAGCATTTGGTACAGGGCCCAAAACGGATACATTAAATTTCTTTTCAATGAGGTTCTTTAACCATGTGGAAGTAACTATTTTGTGAATAGGTAGTGTATAGGTTTTATTAACTAAATCCTCAGGTCCACCCCAAATTTCATAGTGTCGGATAAAATAAAATTTCTCACCTTTGTCACTTCTATAACTATTAACATCGTAAGTATTTGCCCACCATGTAGCTACTATAATATCTCCTGGCGGAATCCATCTCTCTAGAAGTGTTGGTACTTGTATTAGATTTGCTTTTAAATCAAACCACTTTATTGAGTTACCGTGTTTAAGTTTTATAATGGCTCCCAAAACTCTACATGCTAATATTCTAAAATTATACCACTTTACTCCATCTCTCATTGGTATTAAAGGATATACTATTGAAACATTATGTCCTCTATTCTGTAAGTGATTTGCCAATTCAAATGTAGATCTAATGCCTCCTCCTATACTAATCCTGGGGAGAATAAATGTTATTTTCATGTTATTACTCTCTCTTCTTTTAATTTTTCACTGTCTATCCATGTCCTCCCGTCCGTTCCAGGTGAGGATTGTGATGGAGACTTTTGGGTTCATTTTCTCTCTAAACATATTTTTTAAAAATCCCATCTAATTGTTCAGCTGTTTTATCCCATGTAAATTGTTTAACATAATTATATCCATTTTTTGCTATTCTTCTTCTTTCAACTTCATCTTCTTTATAAAGAGAAGTTGCGAGAAATTTAGAGGTTGGAGTACATCTCTTCATATTTCATAGCAACTTTCTCAGTAGAGAAATTCTCACATGCTACATTCCTACATATTAATGAAAGTTTACTTTTATTTTGTATTATATTTTCTATTAAATTTTTAATCTCTTTTAAATTAATACTTTCAAGATCATTTATCACAAATCCGACATCATATTGATCTATAATTTCTTTTGCTCCAAGCACATTAGAATTGATAATTATTGGTAATCCCATAGATAAATATTTAACTATTTTAACACTCATCCTAATATCTGGTTTTTCCATTAGATTTAATCCAAAATCAACAGCAGATAAATATTTAGGCACATCTTCTATGTCAGCAGAAACAACAATATATTCCTTTGGTTTAATGCTATATTGTTCAAATATTTCTTTTAATTTATTAATATTTGGAGTTATAAATAAAAAACAATATTTTACATCAAGATTCCTAAGCCTTATTAATAACTTAGCGTAAATCTCCGGATTATTCCAATGATTTCCCAGACTTCCACAATAACAAAATACTATTTCATCACGTTCTATACCATAATTTAATCTGACTTGATTGCGAAATTTCTTATCTAATCTAAAACTTATTACATCCACGTTATTAGGTATTATTATAAACCTTGAGTTTGGGGATATATTCTTAAAATGTTTAACATATGTATTAGCAATTGATATTGTTATATCTGATTCTCTCAAATATATCTTTTCAAGACATTTCCATATTTTATATGATAAAGAATTATAAGACCAACGATTTGCTGTTACACACTCTTCTGGGAAAGGAGACCTGGGATCAAAAATGACTTTAATTCTTCTAAATTTTTTAACTGTAATTGCAGCTAATGTTATAGGATATGACCTACAATGAAGAACCTGTATTTTTTTAAAAATTGAAATAAGAAGAAGAGCAGGAAAAGTTTGTAAAAATATAGGGGGAATAATGAACCATTTTGCAAAAAACCAATTGGTAAAAGGCGTTGTAAAAACAGGAACTATAATTAAGTGTATATCTTTTTGACTTAAGTTTTTTTTAATTAAGGCAAATTCCTTTCTTTTTCTCCAAATAATATTCAAAAATGATTGAAAGGAAATAAGGTATAAATTTTTACCTTTCCAACATTTTTTAATTCCCTTTAATACTTCAATAACCTGGCTTTTTATAATAGGGTTTTTATATAAATCCTCAATCCATAACAAATATGCAATATTTAATTTATTACTCATATTATATATTTCTTCTCTAGAATTTTACTGAAACTATTTTTATAGTTTTAATTGTTAAATATATCTAATTTTAAATATCAAAAATTACAATTTATTTTGAATTTTTTATTTTTGTTATTTACTCTCTTTTTTAAAATAAAAAACCTATGATAAGGGTGTTCAAATATCCTATATATTTGTTCAATATTAAATCATTCTTTTTAATGTTGTTTTTAATTCTATCTAAAGGATAGCCTTTCTTTCCTATTTCTCAGTAATGCTCTCCTTGGAATTTGTGAATTTGCTTTTTCATTGGTAAAGAGATGAGCATTTTTATTCCTCCAATTTTTGGAATTTGCATACTAACAAATATCCTTTTCTATTTTTGTGGAAGTAACGGTCTAACCTTACTGCAATAAAAAATATAAGCGGTTTTAGAAGCGAAAAACTTTTTATACCATATGTAATATCAGTAGCAATAGAACTGAATTTCTTCAGCGCATATTCATAGTGAGTAGTCCTGAAAAAGGGAGAGGTTTTCTTTTTTAGTTTGCCGACAGAATAATTCCTAAAATGTCCCATCTCTTTCATTGTATCTTCTTCGGTTGCTTCTAACCAACTCTTACCTCTAAATGACGTATTACTGTAAAGGAAGTGTGGTATTAGTTTCCTTAAGATTCTCTGTTCCCAGAATAATTTAGCACTGTTGGTAGCGCCATATGGCACAGAAAGTATTAACTTCCCAGATCTTTTTAACATTCTAGCAAATTCTTGAAACACACTATCATCATCTTTGATATGTTCTAAAGTGTCTAACGAAATTATTTGGCTAAAAGTCTTATCTTTAAAGGGTGCATTGGTCAAGTCCCCTATCACAAAATCAATTTTTAGTCCTTCTTCCTCTGCTTTTTTGCGTGCTAACAATATCTCTTCTTTAGATATATTAACACCTACCACTTTTACGCCTTTCTTTTTGAGTTCGATGGTTATATCACCTGTACCACACGAAGCATCAAGAACAAGACCCTCCTCTCGCTCAATTAGTCTTAAAGCAGTGTAGTATCTGGGCAACCACTGAGTGATTGAGGGTACTATTTTTTCATATATCTTTTTAAGCCACTTTTTATTCATATTTTCCAAATATCTTTACCAACACTTTTTCCATCACATCCCAGTTATATTTTTCTATACACTTTTGTCGAGCTTTCCAAGCTATTTCTTCTGCTTCTTCAGGATTATTTAATATGTATTGAATAGTATCTGCCAATTGTTTAGTATTTCCAGGTTCTATAATCCAACCACAGTCATCCAAAATTTCAGGAAGGTCAGAAACATTAGTTGCAATTATTGGCTTTGCCATCGCCATTGCGTCAAAGACCCTTGCTGGAATTTGACCAATTGTTGCAAAGTTTCTTCTCTGAGGTATCACTACAACATCAGCCATAGCCAAAAATTCTGGAACTCTTTCAAATGGTTGTAAACCAAATCCTTTAAACCTCTTGTCCAACACTTCCTTGACAGTTTTAACTAAATTTCTACAATATTGATCTTTATCATCAATTCCTACAACAGCTAAGATAATATCTGGACTTTTAATTGAGTTCAGAGCTTTTATAAGGTCTTCTATTCCCTTATGTGGTCTTGGAGAGCCAAAAAACATCACAACTTTTTTAGCATCTTCTATTTTGTATTTTTCTCTTATCAAATTTTTATTAAATCTTTCTGGATTGAAGGCATCAGTGTCTCTTCCATGCCAGACTATTGTCCCACCAAATTTTTCTTTTAGAAAGGTGTTTGAAACTGTGATTTCATCAGCAAGATGAGATAGCTTCTCACCAAATAAATTGTTCCAATAAGAGCCTATGCTATAAATATAAAGAGCAGAAGCTGCTAAAGATTTAAAACGATGAAGAAGAGACAATCTGCTATAGCCTTCTTTCATAAAACCCATCTGCCAGTCATCTATGTCTAAAATTAGTGGTTTGCTATCAGATAATTTTTTTAGTAAGCCTACCCCAAAACTTGTAAAAAGGGGTTTTGATGCATAAATTACATCCCCGTCTATCTTTTCAGCTAACCCTTTAATCTGCCAATAAGGTTTAAACCTACCATGAATCTTAACAGATTTATATGTTATGCTTTTATCATCAGCAACAGGTTCCCAGATTCCATCGCCAAAAATAGGACCAATGATCTCTACTTCGTAGTGCCCTTGCAGTATTTTAGCCAATATATATGCTCTGCCAAGGCAGTTGTGAGATAAGTCCGGGGTTAAGATTGAGATTTTCATGGTTTATCACCTTTTGATTTTTTACAAACTACTGTAATATAGCGATATTCTTTTTTAAGGGAAACTTTTTCTAACTCTAGATTTCCTCTTCTCGGATTATATATCATAGGCAAAATTCTTCTTGTTATTCTCTCGAAAAAAGGTAAGAGAAGCAATTTGTTTATTGGTCTTTGACCATAAACTTCTAAAATCTCAAAATAGTTTTCCAAGAGCCGAGAGAATTCTTCCATTGTATATTCTACTATATGAAAGGGGTTCTCTGGAGGTTCATTAATTGATTTAAAGGGCGATGTTAATTTTCGATTTGGACTTGAGATAATGAGTAAACCCTTTGGTTTTAAAACCCTCTGAAGCTCCGTAAATACCTTCCCCTGACTTTTAATATGTTCGATAGTCTCAAAACAAGTAATCACATCAAAGTAATTTTCTGGAAAATCAATATCTAATATATTTCCAACTTTAAATTCTAATCCATTTAGTTGGTATCTAGTGTGTGCAAAGTTTATTGCCTCACTTGAAATATCTACTCCAACAACCTTTGTAGCTCTTGCATCATAAAGGATTTTTGATCCGTAACCGGTCCCGCAGGATATATCCAAGACCTCTTTTCCTTTAACATATCCACCCGCAAATTTATAACGTGCAACATGATCTAACCAAATCCTTTGAGGGGTTTCTCCCTCAACAACCATTTCACCTGTGAATTTTGGAGATGCTTCTTCGATCATCGTTATCGCCTGTTTAAATTTGAAAAAACCTCTTTTAATAAAAAGTGTTAAAATTATTGGTCCTCGTCATTTTCATCTCTTGATCCATGCATATAAATGGTACTCGCTTACTTGAACTTGAAAGTTCTTAAAGTACTTTTCAAGTAGACTTTCAAATTCATAAATGCTATATTCCCTAAAATGGTAAGGGTCAGATTCCTTATAATAGTCTCTTTTTGGTGTTGTTATCAATGCGTCTCTTCTAAAAAGACCTTTAATTTTCTGAAGAAATTCGTCAGGGTTAGATAGATGTTCAATAACCTCAGAAGCAAGTAAATAATCAAATTGCTCATTTACATCAAAAACATCTTTAACTTCAAAATTGACAGATGAACATTTTCTTTGAGCTAATCTTATACCCTCATCTTCTATATCAATCCCTTTTACCTCAAAGCCTTTTTTTGTCAAAAGACAACTAATTAATCCATCCCCACACCCTGCGTCCAAAATATTTCCTTTAACTCTTATTTCAAAGTTCTCTACAATATAATCCACATGTTCCATATATACTGGATCACTTTTATACAAATCCCAATGATAAGCTCCGAATTCCCTATACTTGTAAAAACTTTTCCCTCTTTGGAAGACTTTTTTCAATATAGCTTTCCCTTTATTCAATACCTTCCTGGGATTGCGAACAGCAATATAGATTTTTGAACGCAGTCCCTTCTTTCTGCTTAATTTAGAGTTAAGAATTCCCTCAAGTCTCTTCGCACTCTTATCCCAATCGAATTGTTTAATATGCTGATAAGCATTTTCTCGCAATTTATCTCTCAGTTTCTCGTCTCTAATTAACCTGAGGGTAGCAGATGCCATAGCCTCTGGATTCTTTGGAGGAACCAATAAAGCTGTTTTTTCATGAAATGCAAAATCCTTGACCCCTCCAATATCTGTACAAACTACTGGCACCTTGCAAGCCATCGCTTCTGCAACCGGGTTATTCCAACCGGCATACCACTGAGCATCAACAAATATATCGGCTGAAGAATACTTCTCCGCCATCTTCTCTTGAGATATGCCTTTCCCGTGATAGGTATCTAATACTATTCTCGGCTCTTCCTTTTTTGCTATCTCAATTGCTTCGAGTATAGTTTCAGTCCCCTTTCTCTCTCTTGGATCCCCTGAACACAATATCTTGACCTCTTGGGGATTTTTTGTTACCTCAACCGGATGGAACATCTCCTTATTTATTCCACCTATTAGAAGTTTAGAGCTGAGGTTCAACTCTTCCTTGAGCCAACGATACATCCAGGTGGAATTAGACAAGATGAGACAATCATAATTGAGGCACTTCTTGAGAGCCCGCATATGACTAGGGTCCCTAGCGAAGTTTCTTAATAATCTATTCCTCCTATGCTTGTTGGAATAAGGTACACGGATATTCGCCCTTTGTAAATGCCTTTCTCTTTTTAAATGGTCATATATAGAATAGATAAAGGGCACCTTTGATAACCTTTTTCTTATCTTCAAATATACATCAGTAATGAAAAGGAGTGACTGGAGCCGTATTCCTCCTTTTAGAACCCACCTATCATATAGTCCAAGAACATAAAACATCTTTAACTTTGCTTTTGCTTTTCTAAGGATGGGATAAAATGGAGCCCAAAAGTTAATAAGGACATCATGTTCCTCATTAAGAATTTGGTCTTGACTTTTGATCTTAGCTCTGCACTCCATCCATTTACAACTGCTTCCATCAGAATGGAAAATAGTAACATTATGACCTTTCTCTACAAGTCGGTTGACAAGTTCAATTATTCGTCTGTTACCTCCGTATAGGTGAAGATGGGGCGTCAAAAAACCTATTTTCATTATTTTTTTCATTACTTCATTCTCCTGCCAATGAATGAATTAAAGATTTTAGCTCATTTAATACCTTAACACCAAACTTTTTGTCTAACCAATACATAAAAGCTGAGTAGGCTCCGACCGCAAGCATAACCATCAAAATGAAATTCGGTAGGTTTACTCCAAGTGTCCACTTTAAGGGTAATAGAAGCAAACACATGCCGACTGTCCCAAGAAAAGGCGGGAGAATTATTTTAAGGTAGTCTTTAAATGTAGTTTTGACAATTTTGCCTGTTTCAGTAAACCAAATTGGTATGCAAGCAAAGTTCCCTAGAGCCACAGCTAAGGCTACACCACTCATGTTAAAAAATAAAGTCAAAGGATATATTGTTATTACCATGGTAAGTAGCCTAGTAAGATTCATTTTAAAATCTCTGTTCGGCGCTCCCTTTCCCTGAAATAATGCCCCTCCTGTAGTGACTAACGCTCTAATCATACCAGCAATGACTAGAATCCTTAAAGCTGGTATCATAGGCATCCACTTACCCCCAAAGAATATTTTAGTAAATTCAGGTGCTAAGATAAATATTCCTCCCGCTAAGGGAATCATAGAAATTACGGTTATATTGAGTATTTTTAAGAATCCTTCCTTAAGCTTAGAAAAATTATCTTGGAGTTTGGAGTAAGCTGGGAAGGCTACACAAGAAATTACCTTTGCAAATTCAGTGGCAGGTACTTGGCCAATTCGATAAGCCATTTGATAGAAACCAAGGGCTGTCACACCTAAGATTTTACCAAGAAACGCATCATCTCCCTGATTAAAGAGAAATGTGATTATACTTGTCCCGAAAATCCATTTCCCAAAACCAAAAAGCTCTTTTGCTTTTCCCAAATCAGAGCTTAAATGAGGTCGGTAAGGATGTATTAAGTAGCTTACAATAAGTCTCGCTACATTTCCTGCAAGCAAGCCAAACACGAGCGCCCAGACATTTCTCAAGATTAAAACAGCAGAAACCGCCACGATAAAATCTGCTAATGTTCCCACAAATTGGTAGATAAATTCTTTATTGAACTCCAGCTCCTTCTGAAAATAGATAACGCCGATATTGGTAAACGCTCCGAGAAGAAATGAAAGCCCAATAACTTGAATTATATGCTTTGCTTCTGGTGCATCGAAGAAAACTGCAGCATATGGCGCTATTAAATAGAGTATTGCAAATAAAATAAATCCTCGTAAAACCAAAACCGTCCAAGCAGCATTAAGATAACTTTCTATGTTATCTTTCTTTTGAATTAAGGCTTGCTGAAAACCTGTTTGAGAAAATGTTTCTAAGGTCGCTATTGTCAAGAGAGCAATGCCCATCAAACCGAAATCATGAGGAGCGAGGATACGGGCCAGAATTACAAGCCTTATTAGACTAAATAATTGCTGAGCTATTCGAAGCGAAAATACCCAAAAACCACCTCTAACCACACTCTCTGAGAGGTTCTCACCAGGTCTTGCCAAATTGTTGATAATTTTCTTAATCTTGTTAATAATTTTCTTAACCATTATGTTTATACTTATGTGATTATTACATTCTCGTTTACTATATGATATATTCTATCAAAATAACAGTATATTTAAATAGTTATTATTATATATGACAATTTTAACACTTTGTAATCCATTCAAAAAGCTAATTGATTCTCTTGGATTCCCAACCTCTTCAGCATATGAAATGTATTGTGATTTATTTTTGTATGGTTCTAATTATTTATGGGATTATGCATAATTGTGAAGAGTTTTGATGAATACTATAATTTTCCCAAAAAAATGTGATTTTAAATAGTAAGTTAGCTATAGATTTCGTTGGAAAATAATATTATTTTATAGGTGTAATCAGAAGAAGGAGCCCATCTTCCATTCAAGCTGTTTAGAGTATTATCTCCGTTGTAGTTATGAGGAGGAGATGTTCCCCAAGCAAAATGCCTTGGATCATAATCCATGGAACAATAAGAATTAACATGATCAGGATATATATACCATGCTAAATGAGCATAATGAGCAATTATTCCTAATTCCTCAGTAGCAAAAGTGTTGTAAACTCCAGGTGCCCCTGTTGCTCCTAATCCACAAAAGTTATTAGCACTTTCAGGAACTATTCCATCATACTTTAGAAAATTTGTCTCATGACACATCTGAGCCCATACTATATCTGCCCTGATGTTGAATTTATTTCCCCAGTTTATATACATATCAACAATTCTTGTAGCTTTATCTATTTTGTTTGGGTTGTGTTTTTTAAACATATTTAGCATCTGTTCTTTTGTTGCTGAACTTATACCCCTCATATTTGTTAAGTTACTTATTACATTTGTTCCACCTACTACATTAACTTCTCTTCCTAAAATAGGTACATTCTTCTGTGAGAACCAGGTAATTCCTTCATGAACTAAATCATATTTTAAAATATAAGTACCAGCCTTTGATGGTGCTAATACTTGTGCATTTAGGGTTGCTTCTGCACCTTGAGCCATATCTGATAAAAGACTTGTTCTTTTACCATCCCAGACTATCAGTTTTCCAGCAGTATCATACCAGTGATAAGAAAAGTTTACTTTGTTTGTTCCAGTAGAAGGCCATTTTAATGTTCCAGTATTTGTTATTGCTATAGGAACTGTGTATGTCTTACCAGCCTCCATTGATGCTGGAGTATTTTCTGCATCATCATAGGTTGCATAGTATTTAGCTGTGCTAAGCTGTGATGTTCCACTTACTACACTAACTGTTTTATTTAATGTAGGTACATTCTTCTGTGAGAACCAGGTAATTCCTTCATGAACTAAATCATATTTTAAAATATAAGTACCAGCCTTTGATGGTGCTAATACTTGTGCATTTAGGGTTGCTTCTGCACCTTGAGCCATATCTGATAAAAGACTTGTTCTTTTACCATCCCAGACTATCAGTTTTCCAGCAGTATCATACCAGTGATAAGAAAAGTTTACTTTGTTTGTTCCAGTAGAAGGCCATTTTAATGTTCCAGTATTTGTTATTGCTATAGGAACTGTGTATGTCTTACCAGCCTCCATTGATGCTGGAGTATTTTCTGCATCATCATAGGTTGCAGCATAAGTTCCAGATGATTGACCACCACCATATTTATTTAGATAATTAACTATTCCTTCATATATTCCCTGAGCTATTTTATTTCTGAATGCATCAGTTTTAAGTAATGCTTCTTTATCAGGATTGGAAAGAAATTCACCCTCTTGTAATGCTGCAGGCATATTAGTGTGATTTAACACATAAAATCCACCATCTTTTGTCCCTCTATTTTTTGAACCTGTATTTGCCACCACTCTTTGTTGTATAGCATCTGCTAAATAATACCCATAGGGAGCACCACTTGAGCTATAATAGGTTTCTGTTCCATGAGCTGTAGGAAGTGTAAAAGCATTATTGTGAATGGATACAAAAACATTAGCTTTGTTGTTATTTGCAATTGCAACTCTTTGATCTAATGATAGATAAGTATCAGAGGTTCTGGTCATAACTACTGAATAACCTTTAGCTTGTAGTTTATTTTTAACTTTATAAGCTATATCAAGATTTACAACCTTTTCCATTAGACCAGTTGGTCCTATCGCTCCTGGATCTTTTCCACCATGTCCAGGGTCTATA
>Ga0209979_1002551_pt1 | contig 17245 bp, 15 predicted proteins | sample AnhtaG_FD_183114 | JGI IMG/M metagenome (GOLD analysis project Ga0209979, IMG submission 183114) | Deep subsurface microbial communities from Anholt, Denmark to uncover new lineages of life (NeLLi) - Anholt_01485 metaG (SPAdes) (version 2) | ecosystem: Environmental > Aquatic > Marine > Oceanic...
TTAGAGTCTTTAAGTCGAGAAGTTGTAGGCCTGGAGGCAATTCGTGATGTGGTCACACTTATAAAAGAATTCAGCGGTTTTAAAGCTGTGGGGATTCGCTTGCACAAGGAAGATGATTTCCCTTACTTCGAGACAAGTGGATTTTCGGAGGATTTTGTGAAAGCCGAGAACTATCTCTGTGTTCGAGATGAGAACGGCAAACAAATTTATGATTCACAAGGAAATCGAGTTCTTGAGTGTATGTGCGGCAGTGTTTTGTCCGGCCGCACGGATCCGACTTTACCTTTCTTTACTGAAGGTGGAAGCTTCTGGACCAACAGCACTACTGAGCTGCTGGCATCCACTCGGCCGGAAGACCTTCAAGGGCTGGTAAGGGGTCACTGCAACAAAGCGGGCTACGAATCAGTGGCTCTTATTCCACTGCGTTCGGGAGACCAAGTTGTGGGTTTGTTACAGCTTAACGATACCCGACCGGGACGTTTTACCACTGAGATGATTCGTTTCCTTGAGGAAATTGGTGCCAGCGTTGGTATTGCGCTGGCAAGAATCGGAGCTGAGGAAGATGTAAAGAATCTAGCAAAATTTCCTTCTGAAAATCCCAACCCTGTCTTGCGGGTCACAAAGGACGGGGTATTGATTTATGCCAATGCTGCCAGCGGGTCCCTTTTAACCGAATGGGGCTGCAAAGTAGGTCAGATTGTTCCCTACAAGTGGTGTCAAACGGTTTCAGAAGTTTTTGTCTCGGGGTCAGGAAAAAGGGTCGAGATAGAACATGGAGACAGGATATTTTCGTTTATGGTTGCTCCAGTAACCGAAGCGAACTATGTCAATCTCTATAGTCGGGACATTACCGAACGTAAGCAGGCAGCTGAAGAGATTGCTAAGCTGGCCAAATTCCCTGCGGAAAACCCGAATCCTGTACTGCGTATTGCAAAGGACGGGACTATTCTTTACAGTAATGAGTCGAGTTCGCCCATTCTAAAGCTCTGGCATTGCCGGGAAGGTGAGCGAGTCTCTGGTAAATGGCATGGCCTCATCCTGGAGACGCTGAGCACCGACAGGCCGCAGGAAACTGAAGCAGAGTGTGATGGTACGATTTATTTGCTCACATATGCACCTGTTAAAGATGCTGATTTTGCTAACGTTTACGGTCTGGACATCACCGAACGTAAGCAGGCAGAAGAAGACTTGAGAAAACACCAGCAGCACTTGGAAGAGTTGGTCCAAGCCCGCACAGAAGAATTGACAGAAGCCAATAAGCAATTGCTTCAGGAAATCGAGGAGCGCAAGCGTTTGGAAAAAGCACTTTTGGATGTTAGCGAGCGTGAGCAGCGACGGATTGGGCGGGAGCTACACGATAGCATCGGCCAACAATTTACGGGTATCGCGTTTATGGTGAAGGTGTTAGAGGACAGGCTCGCTACTAAATTGCCTGATGAAGCAGCCAACGTCGCAGAGATAGCGAAACTTATCAAGCAGGCAATGGATCAGACTCGGGGTCTTGTCAAGGGACTTCACCCCGTAGATTTGGACGCAGGCAGCTTGATGTCGGCACTGCAGGAATTTGCAGCGACTACGGAACACCTTTTTGGTATCCGCTGTACTTTCAAATGTGACAAACCCGGTCCGATGGATGATGCCGCGGCGGTAGTGCACCTTTATCGTATCGCTCAGGAGGCCGTCACTAATGCAATCAAACACGGCGGTGCAAAGAATATCCAGATAGAACTGGCTTACGATGGGGATAATTCTGTCCTGGCGGTGAGAAGTGATGGCCGGGATTTTCCCGGAATGCAGGTTAAGGGTACAGGTATGGGGTTGCAGATTATGAATCATCGCGCCGAGATGATTGGCGGCTCACTCGATATTCGCAGGAGCGACAAAGGCGGGACGGTCGTGACCTGTGTGTTTCCGAAGAAAAAACATTGATGAAAATGGGAGAAATTATGGCTCGGAAAAAGGGGCAAGATAAAACCGGCGGAGATAAATCGAAGATTCTTATTGTTGATGACCATCCTATCGTCAGGCAAGGACTTGCCGAGCTTGTCAATCACGAAAACGACCTTGCGGTTTGTGGACAAGCTGAGGATGCCCATCAAGCAATGAAAGCCATTAAAGAACTAAGACCCAGTATGGCTGTTGTTGATATTTCCCTTAGAGAGACAAGCGGTATTGAACTGATAAAGGATATTAATATTCAGTATCCAAACTTGCCGGTTCTGGCCCTTTCCATGCATGACGAGTCTTTGTATGCCGAGCGTGCTCTTCGAGCAGGGGCCAAGGGCTATATTATGAAGGCCGAAGCCACAGAAAAGGTGATTACCGCAATTCGGAAAATCCTGAATGGCGAGATATATGTCAGTGATAAAATGGCTGCAAAAATGGTGCGTAAATTAGTTGGCGGTAAAGCCGAGATAAGTACCTCTCCGGTAGAGCGTCTGAGCGACCGTGAGCTGGAAGTGTTTCATTTGATCGGCAAGGGCTACGGAACCCGGCAGATATCCGAACGGCTGCACTTGAGTATAAAAACGATTGAGACTTATCGGGCGCATATCAAGGAAAAGTTGAGTCTGGCCAATGCTGCTGAGCTGCTTCGGTACGCCATTCAATGGGTTGGCAGTCAGAACAAGCGGTAATTTCATCACGATTTGCGATCGCCCTCTAATCCTCTTTTTTTTTCAACTCTTACTAAAGGCCCTCAGAACTTTTTTGCAGGTCGTCAGCCTTTTTGACTTTGGCATCGGGGGATTCCCTTATACGAACAAGGGTAGTTCAACCGATGGTAAAAAAGGTTCCTCCCCTGATTTACAGAAATTGAACATTTCATTACTATCAGGCATAAACTGAAAAGACTAAAGATGAAAATTTATAGTAGTAAATTTGGAAAACTTGGGAAGTACAGAACACATATAAAAATTTATAGTCCTCCTTCTTTCGCTAAGCTGTGTTTTCCGGCCACACAGGAGGTGTGGCCGGGAAGCTTAGCGGAAAATAGACACAGCAGTGGAAAGATGTGATTGATATAGATTAGTGGGCAACCAAGTATTTTGCTCATGGCAACTTTGGGGAGCGTCGTTAGCCGGCAGTTGGCAGAAGGAGTTAAGAATGTTGGTTTTAACCGGGCAACGGGCAAAGGAACGAGTTGATTGTGATTGGAGATCGCGTACAGATTACGATGGCCAAGGTGCGTGGTGATAAGGTTCGGCTGGGAATAACTGCTCGGGTGTCAGAAAAGACTGCTTCGCTACCGAAAGTTCGGAAGCAAAAAGTCCTTGCTGTTCGTCGCCAGTTTGCTGAGGGCAAATACCCTATCAATGAGCGGTTGAATGTGGCTCTTGATAGACTTATTGAGGACCTTATCACAAAGAGAGTCCAGGAAAATGAAGAAAAAAGCACAACACAATACCAGCAAGAATAAAACCAGAATTTTGGTTGTTGATGACCATGCTATTGTGCGCCAGGGACTGACAAAGCTTGTCGAGGCGGAACCTGACCTTATGGTTTGTGCCGAAGCCGAGAACGCCGGTCAAGCCTTGGAAGCTATTGAGAAACAGCAGTTTGACCTGGCCATCGTTGATATTTTACTGGAAGGCGCAAGCGGGCTTGAACTCACTGAAAGAATGAAATTGCGCTGTCCAAATGTGATTGTCCTAATACTTTCTATGCACGATGGGCTGCTGTACGCCCAACGTGCTCTTCGAGCTGGGGCTGCAGGATATGTTGCCAAGTACGAGGCGGCTGAAGAGATTATAACAGCAATCCGCCAGGTGCTTAGCGGGAAAATCTATGTCAGCGACAGCAAGGCAGCGAAAGCGTTGTCCGACGCAGCTTCTATTAGTGGTGATAGTCCCAACGACAACAAAATAACTGGAACCGGCTTTTGCAATAAGTCGGAACATGGGGACTCAAAGGATGCGCGGCCTGATTAAAGGAATTGGGTTTTGGATTTGCTGTTTCAGTAAGAGTTGAAAGGAGTCGTATATATGATAAGAGATTTTCTTACAAATAGAAAAGTGGCATATATTTCCTCCTACCCCCCCAGGAAATGCGGAATTGCTACTTTCACATCGGACTTAATTAAGAACATCAAACTCGCTTCGGAGGGGGAATTTGAACCAATAGTCGTTGCTATGGGCTCAAGAGTTGAGCTTGAATACGATGAACCGGTAAAACTCAAGATTCGCAAAGATGTGAAGTATGATTACATTCGCACAGGTGACTATATTAATTTCAGTGATGTTGACGTTGTGTCTGTCCAGCACGAGTTTGGGCTGTTTGGCGGCGAGGGCGGCTCAAATCTAAGCCTTCTACTCGAAAGACAGAATAAGCCGGTGATAACAACGCTGCACACAGTTCTTGAGAAACCGCCCATGGAGTATTTCTATTCCTTAATGGATGTGTGCAAGGCATCGGACAAGGTAATCGTTATGAATAAGCGCGGCATCAAGATGCTGCAGAATATTTACGGTGTACCGGAGAGCAAGATAGAGTTGATTCCACACGGTATACCCGATTTACCTTTTGCCGACAGCAGTTACTATAAAAGCAGGTTAGGCATGACCGGACGGAAAACAATCCTGACTTTTGGTCTGCTTAGCAAAAACAAGGGTATAGAGGTTATGCTCAGGGCTTTGCCGACGATAGTCAAAGCCGACCCGTCAACTCTTTATATAGTCCTGGGTGCGACGCATCCTGAGATGCTGCATCGCGAAGGGCAATCCTATAAATTGAAGCTCGAAAGAATGGTTATGGATTTGGGATTGCAGAGAAATGTCGTCTTCTATAATCGCTTTGTAGACGACGAGGAGCTCTTCCAGTTTCTTGGTGCGGCTGATGTTTATGTTACCCCATATTTGCATAAAGAGCAGTTGACGAGTGGAACTTTAGCCTTTGCGGTGGGCGCAGGTAAAGCAGTCGTTTCGACTCCATACTGGGCTGCTCAGGAATTGTTAGCGCAGGACCGGGGCAAATTAGTGCGATTTGGTGATTCTGAACATATAGCCCGGTCGGTAGTGGAAATCCTCGTTAATAACTCAATGTTTTCCAGTATGAAAAGACAGGCATATGAATATGGAAGGTCGATGACCTGGCCAAAGGTTGGACAGACTTACTGGAAGCTTCTTGGGGCACAGGTGCCTTCGATGCCGATATGTTTGAGGCCAGGCGTAGATTCACAGGATTGGACGAGGACAGTTTACAATCGGGAGCAAATATATCAATCAGCATAAATTTTCGAGAACCACTGAAAGAACAGGTTTGTGCAGCCGATTGCGTATCTTGGTGTTTTTTTCAAAAAACCACTTTCTTGTGTTTAAACAATGAACAGATAAGACAGTAAAGACAGTATAAGACTAAAGAAGTCCTATATATTAGATTCTATAACGGACCGTGTCATGATCGGTTGAATTAGGACACGGGATTTAGATGAAAAAGAAAGGAGATAATCATGAACAGGCAAAAATTACTAATTTCAGTAGTGGTGAGTGTGTTGCTAATCCTTGGTACTTCTGGAACAGTTGAGGCGGAATCTCATGACGTGGCGTGGACTTTTGGAAATGTGAGTTCCTCCTCGTACAGATTGGACGCATTCGAGCCTGACGATGCCGGACTGGGGGCCAGTATCGGGGCAGAAGATCCAACGCTGACCCTGCAAATTGGCAAACGTTACCAGGTGACCGTAACAAACTACTTGCCGCATCCATTTGAGGTACTCGCCAAGGGCGCTTCCGCCGGGGCAGACATTGTTCTGCTGTCCATGGGCAGCAGAACCGGTCCCTTCGAGTCAGACCCTGATGTGGCATGGGTAGATAACGGATCGGGTACAGTAACCTTCACTCTAACGCCTGGTCTTCACGAGGCCATGATTGACTCAGGCCATGTGCCGGGTTATCGCTGCAAAGCCCACATTTTCACCATGCGGGGGAATTTTGACGTTTTGCCGGCGTCTGAACCCGGGCCGGAGCCTTTAGACGACCCGATCCCCGAGCCAATTGAAAAAGGCGCTGTCAGCATTGGATTAGAGGTCGTCGCTTCAGGATTGACCGCACCGGTCTATCTAACGCACGCCGGGGACGGCACGGGCCGGCTCTTCGTGGTGGACCAGCAGGGCAAGATTTGGGTCATCGAGAACGGGCAATTGCTCAACACACCGTTCTTGGATGTAACCGATCGCGTGCATATGCCCGGTTTCTTCGGTACGTTGGACGTGAATGATTTCGATGAACGCGGCTTGCTGGGGCTGGCATTCCATCCCGGCTTCGCGGATCCACAAAGCCCCGGTTATCAGAAAATCTACACCTATACAAGCGAACTGAACGTTTTTCCAGCCGATTTTACCACCGAGCCTCTGCCGGCTGGGGAAGTTTTTGACCATCAAAGCGTTATCACCGAATGGGCTGTCGATACGGTCAATCCGAACATAATCGATCCAGGCACGCACCGCGAGATTATGAGAATTGACCAGCCGCAGTTCAATCACGATGGCGGGATGGTGGATTTTGGCCGAGACGGATATCTTTACATCTCATTAGGCGATGGTGGTGCGGCCGACGATGTTGCCGACGGGCACGGCGCCACGGGTAACGGCCAGAACAAAAACACTGTACATGGTTCGATACTGCGAATCGACCCACTTGACCCGATGATTACGACCGACAGCTTGGATGCAGTCAGCGCCAACGATTCATATCGTGTCCCCGCTGATAATCCTTTCGTGGGAGTTGACGGCGTGGATGAGATATATGCCTATGGCTTTAGAAATCCGTGGCGGTTCAGTTTCCATCCTGATACAGGTGATTTGATTGTTGGCGACGTCGGCCAAAATATGATCGAAGAGATTGATGTCGTCCACGCCGGAGGCAACTACAGCTGGAACTTGAAGGAAGGAACTTTTCGCTTTGACCCGGCAGAAGGCACTGTCAGTGATGATCTGACCGGTCTGCCACCAAGTCTGATTGATCCTGTTGCCGAGTACGATCACGATGATGGCATCACTACCATCGGTGGTTTCATTTACCGCGGCAGCGCGATTCCAGAACTCTGGGGTAAATATGTTTTCGGCGATTTCTCTTCAGGCTTTTTCCTTGCGGGTGGTCGATTGTTATATGCCGATCTCGGCACAGGCCTGATCCGGGAATTCACGATTGGGATCGATGACCGCGACCTCGGACTGTACGTCAAGGCCTTTGGACAAGATGCAGCTGGTGAGTTGTATTTGCTGGCTGGCACTAATCTCGGCCCATTTGGTACCGGGGGAATGGTCCTGAAAATAGTCGATCTTTGTACCGCAAGGATTCCAGGCGATATAAATAACGATTGCCAGGTGGACATCATCGACTTCACGATATTGATTGAGCATTGGATGGAAAATGCCCGTCGGCAACCATAGAACTGAAGAAAGCTAAATGTGATAAGGCCGTTGATTTGCTGCTATCAGTTAGCTTAAAGAGTGTGCTCTTTTTCAAAAAAGGTAGCGTATGTTTTGAAGAGTTGTGGGCTTTAATTTTTTTGGAAATGGTACTAAATAACAGGTTTATTCGGTAATTGACAAGGAGATTTTTTATGGCGAAAACCAAGAAAAAAAAGAAGCAAGCCAAAGCCGCAAAAGCAAAGAAACCGGTCATTTATACCTGTTCAAGCTGTGGGAAGGTTACAAAAACCCGCTCTCATCTTTGTTCTCCCACCAAGGCCGAACAGGTATATGTGTGCCGACATTGTGGCGTCTCAACCAGCGACCCACGGCACGTTTGTGCGCCAATGATAGCTGAGATGAAATATGTCTGTAGGAGCTGTGGAAGGGTTACGCCCTTCAGGGGCGCAGTTTGCCAGCCAAGGGTAATTCGGTAGGTTAAACTTGTGCTCACCGGCTTGATAACGTAAGGGCTTTACGGCAAGAAGTCGTGAGTGTGGAAAAATTAATGGTCAGAAAACGTCTAACAGTCAAAATGAAAGGAGATACCAAAATGGCTGATGTACTCTCACAACGTCCCTCTGATTTTATTGGGGATGAAATGGAAAGAATGATGAGAAGGTTTTTTGGAAGACCACTATTCTCTGAGACAGGAGAAGGATTTTGGCATCCGCCGGTGGATGTTCATATTACAGATAAGTCTGTATTAGTGCGAATAGACATTCCCGGGGTAGATCCGAAAGAAGTTGAAATCTCCATCGAAGACAACAGGCTTTTGGTTCGCGGTACAAGGACGCCTTGTGAAGAAGCCGCAAAAGACGAGCAATGCTGGTATAACGAGACACGGCGTGGCGATTTCCATAGGGTGATAGACCTTCCTGAAAATGTTGATGGCAGCAAAGCTGCTGCAAGTGGCGAGAACGGTGTTTTGACAATAAAGATGCCCAAAAAGAAAGAAGCTAAAGCCAAAGTGATTAAGGTGCAAACGAAATAGTACCAGAGAGATAGACTATTTCAATTGTCAGAACTCGACAGTTTAGATTGAAGCACGACTTAATTTATGTAGGTGGCCTCTGTTACTTTTTGGAGTATTTGCGATGAAAGCAGTGGTTATTCATGAGCACGGCGGGATGGACCAGCTTAGGGTCGAAGAAGTCCCTGAACCCAAATTCACTGAAGATGAAGTTGTTTTAAAAGTTCATTCCGCCGGGCTGAATCATCTTGATATCTGGGTAAGAAAAGGCAGGGGTGGCCTGAAAGTGCCCAAGCCTCATATTCTTGGCTCTGATGCTGCAGGTGTTGTGGTTGCCGCCGGTGCAAACGTAAAAGGTGTAACTGCTGCTGATGAGGTGATTCTGAATCCGGGTCTGAGTTGTGGTTCCTGTGAATATTGTAATCGCGGCGAGCAGAGCGAGTGTATTTCATTTGGGATTGTGGGTATGGCTCGGCCGGGAACATTTGCAGAACAAGTGGTCGTGCCAGCCCGCAACGTATTCCCGAAACCTTCACATATGAGTTGTAATGAGGCAGGAGCATTCGTATTGACGTACCTTACCGCCTGGCGAATGCTTATGACACGAGCCCAGCTTAAGCCAGGCCAGACGGTTTTGATACACGGTATAGGAGGCGGCGTTGCTCTTTCCGCCTTACAGTTGGCTAAACTCGCAGGTGCAGAAGTAATCGTTACCTCATCATCAAATGAAAAACTGGACCGGGCAAGTCAGATCGGTGCGGACCACACAATTAATTATAAGGCAGTTGATGATGTGGCGCAGTGCGTAAGAGACTTAACATCTGGCATCGGTGTTGATATTATTATTGACACGGTTGGAGCAGCCACTTGGCCCATTGACTTTTCGGCGGTACGCCGGGCTGGTAAGGTGGTCATATGTGGTGTAACATCTAATGCTGAGGCGGTTACGAATCTGCAGATGCTTTACTGGAACCAGTTAACGATTCTTGGGTCAACAATGGGGTCAAATGAAGATTTTCGACAGATGCTCCAGGCCGTTACAAAAGCAAAACTAAAGCCGGTCTTAGACTCAGTGGCAACGCTGGAAAATATAAAAGATGCAATGAGCAAAATGGAGACAGGTGAGCAGTTTGGAAAGATTGTTATAAAGGTTTCCGAATAAAATAATTATGGTTAATTCACAGGTAAGGAGTTTCTTATGGCTGTTACAGCTTCAGAAATGCTTCCTTTGGGAATAATGGCACTGGATTTTAATTTGCCTGATATTGAAGGCGATATGGTGTCATTAGTAGATTTCAAAGAGTCGCCAGCTCTTTTGGTTATTTTTATGTGTAACCATTGTCCGTTTGTGAAACATGTTTTACACGTAATGGTTGACCTGATTAAAGAATATCAGGCAAAAGGAGTCGCCGTCGTTGGAATCAATACAAACGATGTAGCCAACTTCCCTGAGGATAGTCCCGAGAAGATGGCAAAGGTTGCAAAAAAGGCTGGCTTCACCTTTCCCTATCTTTTCGACGAAAACCAGAAAGTTGCGAAGGCGTATCGTGCTGCCTGCACGCCGGATTTCTTTTTATTTGATAAGGAAAGAAAGCTTGTTTATCGCGGGCAAATGGATGATAGCCGTCCTGGCAGCGAGGTACCTGTAACAGGAGTTGATTTGATCAGGGCAATGGATGCCGTCCTTGCAGGCAGAGATATCAGCAGCGATCAAAAACCGAGTATGGGTTGCAACATAAAATGGAAAAGGGGAAACGAGCCGGAGTATGCAAGGTAATGTAATTCGTCAATTTAAATGTAACTAATCACAGATTGATAGGAGGTAGTAAAAATGGCTGTAACAATCGAAAAATTAATAGATTTGTTAAATATGGACTTAGAGCTGGAGTATTCCGCCGCGATACAGTACATAAATCACGCATCAGTAATGACCGGAGCTGCGTATGGAGATATCATAAAGGAACTCAAGATTCACGTCAATGAGGAGATACAACATGCTATGATTCTGGCAGACCAGATTGATTATCTTGGAGGGGCCCCAAGTGTAAACGTTGGCAAAATTCGGACTTCTAAAGACAATGATGAAATGCTGCAGGAGGACTTAGACGGTGAAGAAGATGCAATAAAAAGATACAAGATAAGGGTAGAACAAGCCGAGGAGCTAAAAGAATTTGCCCTGGCACAACAGCTAAGAAATATCCTGGCTACCGAACAAGAGCACGCTATGGATTTGAGGCAAGCCCTTGGAAAATAAAATTTGTTCTGAAAAAACTATTCGGAAAAGCTCAAACACAAATTAGAAGAAAGGAGAAATGAAAAATGTCTAATACAACGAGTACAGCTAAACGCCAAGAAGATCTCTTTTGCGGCGTGAATGTGGTCAAAGACTCAGAAAATATGACAGATCTGGAAAAGAAACATCTACCGATTATCACCGCTCCAAAAAGTATCACAAAGGGTGAATGTTTCGAGGTAACTGTGGAGGTAGGCAAGCTGATGCAGCATCCTAATGAGCCGGCCCATCACATTGAGTTCATTGAACTCTATGCCGATCATACGTACCTGGCAAGAATGGATTTTACAGCCAAAACAACCTGTCCAACGATGAAAGTCTGTGTCGAACTGGAGCGTAACTATGGAAAGCTTCGGGCATTTGAGCACTGCAATCTACACGGGGCATGGGAAAGTGACGCCGATATTGAGGTAACTGATTAGTATCAGGTAATCACCTGGGTCGGTCGGCCCAAGGAAATGACCGATGTCGGTATTATCGCAAAGGTAAGCTGCTGAAAGGGGAGCAAATCATGAGCAAGCTTTTATATATTCAAGCTTCTCCAAGAGCCCAACGCTCACATTCTATTGCCGTCGCTGGTGCCTTTATTGAAGCATACAAACGAAAGCATTCGGATGATAAGATTGTGACTTTGAACGTATTCGATGCATCGATCCCCAACTTCGACGGATTGGCAGTCCAGGCCAAGTACACAATTTTGCACGGCAAGTCCCATTCAGAAGAAGAGTTGCAAGCATGGAAGAATGTCGAGAAAGTTATTGAACAATTTACATCTGCCGACAAGTACGTTATTGTTGTTCCCATGTGGAATTTCGGTATCCCATACCGGCTCAAGCAGTATATCGACCTTCTCGTTCAACCCGGGTATACATTCAGTTATAGCGAAGACAAAGGTTACGAAGGGCTTATTGTTGGAAAACCATTATTGGTTGTGTACGCCCGTGGTGGCGAGTACGCTGCTGGCAGTGAAACCGAAGCTTTGGACCTGCAGACCAAGTACATCAAGTTGATATTCAGATTTGTGGGTTTTGAGGATATACGCTCCATAGTTGTTGAACCAACTTTACTGGGTGGCCCTGATGTCGCCGAGGTAAAGCGTCAAGAAGCTATTAACAAGGCAAAAGAAATGGCCGTCACTTTTTGAAAAGTAAGTCAAGATGGTAGTAAAGGCTCTCAATAGGGTTTTCGTTGTTGTGGCTGTAGTGGGTCTTGTGATTATGGCAGACGATACAATAAAAGAAGAAGGGGACATATCAACAGCAACGGTCTCACAGAAACACACCAACAGACTTATTAACAAAAGCAGTTCCTATCTGCAGCAACACGCACACAATCCGGTTGATTGGTATCCCTGGGAACCTGAAGCTTTTGAGAAAGCCAAGAAAGAGGATAAACCTATTTTTCTTTCAATTGGCTACTCAACCTGCCACTGGTGTCATGTCATGGAGTATGAAAGCTTTGAAAACGAACAAATCGCCGAGATAATGAACGAGCATTTTGTGAGCATCAAAGTCGACAGAGAGCAGCGGCCGGATGTTGACCAGATTTATATGAACGCGGTGCAGTTAATGACCGGCTCAGGGGGTTGGCCTCTATCGGTTTTTCTCACTCCGGACGGCAAGCCCTTTTATGGCGGGACATATTTTCCGCCAAAGGATTCCTACGGCCGTCCAGGTTTTGAGCGTCTGCTCTTATCAATCGCGGATGCATGGAAAAACAGACGTCAGGAATTAGTCAATTCAGCAGGCAGATTAAGTGAATTTCTGGAAAGATCAGGAGCTCCGACCGGAAAAAAGAAACTTTCGCCGCAAATGTTAACAGGTGCATTTAAATATTTCCAGAATAGCTTTGATGTTGCCAACGGCGGTTTTGGATTTGCTCCGAAGTTTCCACAGCCAACGAATCTGTCAATGCTGCTTTGTTACTGGTATCGTACGGGGGACGAACACGCCTTGCAGATGGTTGAAAAAACACTCGATGCAATGGCTAAAGGCGGCATCTATGATCATGTGGGGGGCGGTTTCCATAGATACGCAACAGATACGCGATGGCTTATACCGCATTTTGAGAAAATGCTTTACGACCAGGCCTTGCTAAGCAAGATTTACCTTCAAGCTTACCAGATTACCGGAAATAAAAAGTACGCTGAAATCTCAAAAGAGATTTTTGATTATGTTTTGCGGGACATGACTGATCCCAAAAGTGGTTTTTACAGTGCAGAAGACGCCGACAGCGAAGGTAAAGAAGGCACGTTTTATCTATGGGAACCGAAGCAAATAGATTCTATTTTAGATAAAGATCATGCCAGGCTGTTTAATGCCTACTATGGTGTTACTGAGAAAGGCAATTTTGAAAAAGGCAAGACTATTCTTCACATTTCGACCTCAATAGAGCGACTTGGAAAGAAATTTAACGAAAGTCCCAACAAGATAGAAAATATTCTCACAAACGCTCGCATGAAGATTTTTCAGTCGCGCCAAAAACGAATCAGGCCTCACAGAGACGATAAGGTCATTACAGCATGGAACGGCCTGATGATTTCATCGTTGGCTTATGGCGGGGCGGCTCTGCAGGAAGAAAAATACATAGAAGCGGCCAAGCGTTCCGCAGAATTCATATTAAGCACTTTGTACAAGAATGGTCGATTGATGCGGTACTATCGTGATGGCCAAGCGGTCGAAAAGGCTTTTCTCGATGATTACGCATTTATGATATTAGGTTTATTGGATCTGTACGAAGCAAGCTTTAATACTAAATGGCTCATCAAGGCAAAAGAGCTCGGTGAAGAGATGATAGAATTGTTTGCTGATATAGAAAGAGGAGCTTTCTTTCTTACCGGCAAAGACGGCGAAAAACTAATCACCCGCACCAAACTGAGTTCTGATGGGGCGGTTCCTTCCGGGAACTCAATCACAGCACTGGCTTTATTGAAACTTGGCAGGTTAACTATGAATCAACACTTTACTGAGCAAGGCGGCAAGGTGCTTGAATTCTTCTCGTCGCAGTTGAAAGAGTCACCTGCTTATTCCTCTGCAATGCTGACAGCGCTGAGCTTTTGGCTGGGCCCAACACAGGAAATAGTAATTGCAGGCAACGCCGACGCACCAGAGACAAAACAGATGCTTAAGGTGGTCTACGACAGATTTCTGCCTAATCCAGTTGTGCTGTTCCATGATCATGGTGAGGCTGGTTCAGCTATCGAAAAAATCGTTCCTTTCATCAAGAGTCAAATCTCAATAGATGGCAAGGCAACAGCATACGTGTGTGAAAATTATGTTTGTAAAAAACCTATTAACGAAATCGACGACCTTGACAAAATGCTCTCTGACATCTCTCAAGCAGAGTAGCTGGTTGATGGTCAAATCGGCGATTTTTCCCAGACAACGCATTAAATCGAGGGAGGAAGATAATGAACATATTTGAATACGCAATGCAGATGGAGAAGGACGGCGAAAATTATTATCGTCAGCTGGCTCAGCAGAATGCTAATAAAGGTATGAGAACTATCTTGACTATGCTGGCCGATGAGGAGGTCAAACACCGCAACGCAGTAGAGAAAATGCAAACCGAACAGCCACCGATAACCGAGACCAAGATTTTGGCCGATGCGAAGAATGTCTTTGTGCAAATCAAAGAATCTGGCGAAAGTTTTGACTTTGACATCGAGCAAACCGAGCTTTATAAAAGAGCCCAGGATATTGAGAAAAAGAGCCGGGACTTCTACTTGGAAAAAGCTAACGAAGTCAAAGAAGGATATCAAAAAGAGATTTTCCTGAGATTAGCTGATGAAGAAAAGAAACATTATTTTCTATTGGAGAACATAATCGAGTTTGTTTCCCGCCCTGAGACCTGGCTTGAAAACGCCGAGTTTTATCACCTGGAAGAGTATTAAAACTTACCTGTTGGGGAAGGAAATAAAAGATAAGAAACGCGGTTGGCAAAAAAACAGTGGTGTTGGCCGAATTTGGAACCGCTAACTTTCTGGCCAACACTTATAAAAATGAGCGGTTTACTTAGATAGATGAAAACATTCATAGATAACAATTTGTCGTTTCATAAGAAAGACGACCTCTCTATTGTTTTATGCGGCCAGGCTGGCCAGGGTATTCAAACCGTCGAGTATCTCTTAACGAGAATTTTCAAACTTGCAGGTTATAACGTTTTCGCAACAAAGGAATATATGTCACGTATCCGCGGCGGAACAAACTCTACTGAAATACGGATATCTTCAGGGCCCGTCCGAGCTTCTGTAAACAGGATCGATATTCTTATTCCTCTTAACCAAGGTGCCATCCAACATGTTGAAAAAAGAATTTCTCCTCAGACAATTATCTTGGCGGAAAAGGAGACCATAGGGGACGATTTTGACCAAACCAGGCACAAGTTTATTGATGTACCATTTACAAGAGTAGCTTCCGAAATTGGAAATAAGATTTATTCTAATGTAGTTGCCGTAGGAACAATTGCCGGTCTGCTTGGAATTGAGTTACAAACAGTTAGTAAGTACGTAAAACAGTTTTTTTCTGCAAAATCTGATGATGTTGTACAAAAAAATCTTGCCGCAGCAAAGGAAGGTTTCAATCTTGGCACCGGTTTAGTTAATTCCTCCAAAATCAAATTTGACATTCGCAACGATGTCAATGTTAAAGACCAAATTCTTTTAAGTGGCACCGAAGCTGTGGCCCTCGGCGCCATAGCCGGAGGCTGTAATTTTATATCCGCCTATCCTATGTCTCCATCAACCGGAGTGTTAGTATTTCTTGCCAACCAGGCGAAAGATTTCGATATTATAGCTGAGCAGGCCGAGGACGAAATCGCCGCAATGAATATGGCTATTGGGGCCTGGTATGCCGGTGCAAGAGCAATGGTTACAACGTCAGGCGGAGGCTTTGCCCTTATGATAGAAGGTCTGAGCCTGGCTGCTATGCTTGAGAGTCCAATTGTGATTCATCTTGCCCAAAGGCCAGGACCGGCAACAGGATTGCCCACCAGGACCGAACAAGCTGACCTCGAGCTTGCCCTTTATGCAGGGCACGGGGAATTTCCCAGAATAGTGCTTACACCCGGAAAGATTGAAGATGCTTTTTACCAAACTCAGAAAGCATTTAATTTAGCTGACAAGTATCAGGTGCCGGTTTTCATACTCACTGACCAATATTTTGTGGATTCTTACTACAATACAGTTTGTCTTGATTTGTCAGATACAAAAATCGAAAAACACATAGTTAAAACCGACGTCGATTATCAAAGGTATAAGTTGACCGAAAATGGTGTTTCTCCTCGCGGAATACCAGGATTCGGGGAAGGGCTGGTTACAGTCGATAGCGACGAGCACGATGAGGCCGGACACATTACAGAAGACCTTGATTTAAGAACCGAGATGGTTGACAAAAGATTGAGAAAATTGGAACTCTTGAAGAATGAAACAATCCCACCCGAATTGGTAGGCCCTGAGGATTATAAAAACTTGGTAGTGTGCTGGGGCTCGACCTACGATATCGTAAGGGAGGCTGTAAAAAAGCTCGGCAGAGATAATATAGCTTTCTTGCATTTCAAACAAGTATATCCATTGCCCAATGAAACGAGCAATTATCTTCAAAAAGCTCAGAAAACCATAATAGTTGAGAACAATGCCACCTCTCAATTTGCAAAGTTAATAAAACTTCATACAGGAATCGATATTAAAGACAAGATTCTCAAATATAATGGCTTGAGTTTTTATGTTGAAGAGTTAGCAGAAAAATTGAATGAGTTATTGAATTAGAAACAAAGCTATGGATACTCAAATTTTTGATATACACAACATTGATATTGCCTGGTGTCCGGGTTGCGGTAATTTTCCTATTCTTAAGATACTAAAACAAGCTTTAGCTGAGTTAGAAATTGAACCGACAAATCTCGTACTGGTTTCAGGCATCGGCCAGGCAGCAAAGATTCCTCATTATTTCAAGACCAATGTATTTAATGGCCTGCATGGTCGAGCTCTGCCACCGGCAACGGCAATAAAAGCAGCTAATCCTGCTCTTACTGTAATAGCTGAAAGCGGCGACGGCGATATGTATGGTGAAGGCGGCAATCATTTTTTACATACGATACGCAGAAATCCGGACATAACCAATATCGTTCATAATAATATGGTTTATGGCCTGACAAAGGGACAGGCATCACCTACAAGTCAGAAGGGCTTCAAAACACCCGTCCAGGTCAATGGCGTTTTTCTCGAACCATTCAATCCGCTCGCGGTTGCTATTGCTCTGGATGCAAGTTTTGTTGCAAGATGCTTCGCCGGCGACGTTGAGCAGACTAAGGAAATAATCAAAAAAGCGATTAAGCATAAAGGCTATGCTCTGGTTGATATATTTCAGCCCTGTCTTTCATTTAACAAGCTCAATACATACCAGTGGTTCAAGGAGCATACTTACTACCTTAAAGACCATGACCCGTTTGATAGACAGCAAGCCTTTGAGAAAGCAACCCAAACCGATAAATTGCCACTCGGAATTTTCTACATAAGTCAGCAAAAGCCTACTTTCGAAGAAAATATTGGTACCTATCAGGAAAAACGAACGCC
>Ga0209979_1002553_pt1 | contig 17240 bp, 25 predicted proteins | sample AnhtaG_FD_183114 | JGI IMG/M metagenome (GOLD analysis project Ga0209979, IMG submission 183114) | Deep subsurface microbial communities from Anholt, Denmark to uncover new lineages of life (NeLLi) - Anholt_01485 metaG (SPAdes) (version 2) | ecosystem: Environmental > Aquatic > Marine > Oceanic...
TTCATTCTTCCTTACTTTCTCAATGATATCTTTTGTAAAATATTCAACAATTTCCCTTTTACGCATTTGCATCCATCCCATAAACGAAAATGGAAAAGGGGTTAAAAAATAATCAGGTCAACTACTGTTTGTTAGGAAAATATTTAATAACACTATCCATAACTTTTAAACTGCCATTAGCCTGTTCTTTTTCCCAAATAAAAGTGATTTCTTGGTAGTCAATATCATCAATTGATACATCAACTACTTTTGATTTACCAAGTTTTTTCTCTATAAATTCATTTTCATTCATTCCTTCGTCTCCATTTTCTTTTTCGTTCATATCACATCCTTTCATTTGATAGAGTTTACACTATGTAACTATTAAATTCCCATAACAGAATAAATTAGTAATTTTCTATTGTGAAAAATCTGTCAACTATATTATTGCGTTGTAATTGTTAATACGTCTTTTGGTGAGTGTAATAGTTTCTAGACATCATTGTTCGTCAAAAAAGAAACTATCAGAGCATAAATCAAAAATCAATCAATAAACCACTTCTCTTTTCCCGATAAAGGCAGAATAACGGTATTTGAGCAGTTATTCTACCTAACAATGTTAATAGTACCTCAGCAAACTTTTATCTATTGATGTTGATAGTTGTTCTTACAACGTCTTGGGATAATGATTGTCTTTTTAGCTATAATGCACAAAAATATACATTAAAGACGTGAAATAAGCAATTCTCAAGGGTTTTAATGGTGGTTAATGGTATTTCTACCAGAAACAAAAGAAAACCTGTTACAGACGGGTTTCTGGGTTTTTTATAAGGGAATTCAGAACGATTTCAAATGTGTTTTTCTTAGATTCTTCATCTCTTCCAATACTTCATTCTTTTCATTTTCTTTCTCGATCTCTCGTTTGTTATCAAAATAATCCTTTGCTATGATATAGGACAATAAATCACTATTGATATGTATGATTTTCTCCTCTTTATATCTTAGAGTGAACGGAACATCATAATTTTCAAGTATCATTTTCTCGATAATTTGATACCAGAGGTAACTGTTTGATGGTTTAACACGTTCATGAATCAACTGATCTATAATTTTATTATTATCGCCTCTATATTTTTTGTATAAACTATCTTCAATCGAACGATTTAATTTAAATTTTGATAGCTTTTTTACCAGTTCATCAGAAATCTTGTTGTAGAAATTATCACGTTCTTTATGATATCGTTCGAGATTGATTTTGTGTTGCTCTTTTTTCGAAAGATGATGATGTTTCACTTCTGTTAGAGTTTTATCAACTATCTTCGTTGAAAGCAAAGCGACATCAACAGGTTCGAAATCGTTTTGTATTTTTGATTTAATCGATGAATATTGTTTTTTATATTCCCGATAATAACTCGTGAAATGTTCTAGGAATAGTTTTTCAGGGTATGGGCTATCATCATCTGTACAGATATCAAATTTCAATTTCTTTCCATTTTGATTCGCCAGAGTTACTAATGAATCCAGAAGTTGAAAACACTTCTTATTGCTCGGTTCATTTTCAAAAAGCTGATTTAACACATGTCCAAACTGTGCAATCAAAACCTGAAGTGCAAGTTTTTCTGGAGCTGAATTGATGTTATATAAACCACTCATAGCATTATCAACTTGATGTAATACTCCAAATAACAGTTGTTGTTCCATTTCAGGTATATCTTCAAGTGATATTCCATATAATGTATGTTGAAAGAATCCTATATCACTAATCAATGGTTCTTTCTTCATATCGTTGAAAAACATTAATTGTTTGTACCATTTTGTTCTAAATTTTTTGGATAAAATAAAGGTTTTTGCTGTTTTCTTTGGAGGAACTGGTTTAAGCATTCCTTCCTTTGCCATAATTCTCGTTGCTTCGAGTACTATCTTGCGGTTGACTTTCTGTATCTTACCAGTATTTCTGTTTTTTACTTTTGGCAGTTTATCTATCAAATCATTGATGTCCAATGGTTCATCTGTTTCTCTAAATATTTTAAAGATCTGTTTTCCGTATTTTGTTCTTTTATAATATGGTCTGTCACTCATTATTGTCACCTATCATTGTAATTTTATTACTTAGTGGGTAATGTTATATAGTTTATAAACTTTAGTAAGGTAAAATAATGATAAATAAAAAACTGACATCGTTTGCGATGGACGAAGAACTCGATGATTTCCTAACGCAACGTGCGAATGCCTTGCACTGTTCAAAATCTTCTGTAATTCGCATGTTACTTGCCCTAGAGATGAGAAAAAACGTTCTGTTGCCAACGGAGGATACAAAATGAACTTCATCATTTTTCATTGCTTCTTCGTTCACCTCCTAGGAGTGGTGGAAAACAGGCGGGGTAACCAGTTTGCCCCCGCTTCCTTTCACCCTAGGGGGTGCTAAACGTGGATTATAAAAAAATGACAGGTGACAGAAAATGGCTGAAAATAATTTTTTAGATAAACATATAGATGCAACAAAGCTCGATGGCTTCCATTTATATGGAATTTTGAAGAAAATCGAACAACACGGCATTTGGATTGATGTAAAATCTGAATTGGTTTTTTTAGCATTTAACAATCTCAAAGAAATGCGACTTGACAGGAGACGGGGTGGTTATTAATGGTGCGTGTTAAACTTCTTAAAGACACTTTTATAGGTGAAACTGAACATAAAAGCGGTGAAATAGTCGATGTAACAGACGCCACGGCAAAAGAATGGATTGATGCTGGTATTGCAACATCTGTAGAAGAAAAACCAGTGACACCACCAGTAATAGTGGAAGCAGATAGACAACAGGAACTGAAAGAAAAGAAACCAATAGCAGACATCAAGAAAGGTGTTCCAATTGCTGAAGCTCCATTAACGATGGACGACTTGCCTGAAGACCACATATCAATGAAAGATCTACCTGATAACGTCCAAAAAAAGATGAGAATATTGGTTGGTACATCTGGAAAATCATCTGAAACTCTTCTGAAAGAATTTAATGAAATATTGAGTGGTAAGGATATAATAAACCTTAAAAATAACTTGAAATATGAGAAAGCATACGCAAGGTTATACAATCAATGTTGCAAAACAAAAATGCAAGTACCAGTCATTAACGATGGCAAACAAATCGCTGTTTTACATATTACAGGAAGGAACAAATGGCGAATCGATGACAACAAAGGTGAAATAATAATCCCAGAACGAGCAGGAAGTAAAGATAGATATTGGTACGAAAGTGTCGCTAACCAACGAGAGATACAAAAAAAGTTCCAAACCCATTTGAACTTATCTGAAATACAAGCAGAAAAAATACGTAATATCTTATGTGCGAACGTTGCTGAAAAAATAAAAAAATTAGAACAGAAAGGATTTTTCAAAAAACATATCGAAGAAGATCTACAAATTATACTGGATAGCATCACCAGTGTGTCGTTGATAGGCAATCCTGACGGGAATATATATCATATAGTAATCGAAGATCAGACCATACAATTAACCGACAAACAACTCTACAATGAACCGATAGCGTTCTGCATCAAATATTTGACCTGCTTCAAAAAGAAAATTGAGATCACACCTGAAGAATGGAATGAACATTTTATACCTACAATACAGTCAGAAGATATACTAGAAACTGAAACAGAAAAAATCGAATCTACTTGCGATATGATTACGCAAAAATTTATTTTTTATATCAAAAATACCGATACATATGATTGGAAAGATATGGCCACCAGAGAAAACCTTAAAAAATGCATGTTTTTTGACACTCAACATGATTGGGTTATGGTTTCCAGAGAATTCATTGATGATTTTTTTATCAGAGAAAAGATCACACGGGATTATAAAAAAACACAGGGAGATTGGAACAGTTATCTGCATCGAAAGGAAGACAGATATCTCATTGAAAAAAGTAGAACTGGACGAACTAAAAACAATAAAGTAAAACGGTTTTGGGTTTTTGACCCCATGAAAATAGAAATATCAAAAGATAAAATAAAGAAAAAAGAAGAACCCAAAGAAAATGAATTGCAAAAACCAGTGGATAAATACTACAACATTAAACCTGTGGGGGACTGATTACTATCGATGTAACACGTGTAATGGATGTAACACCCTATAATGCATTTGTAACACCCTACCTGTTACAGACAATCTACAGGAGAAACTCAGGTCTTTGTAACAAGTTTTCCCTTTATATATATAGAGACCAGAAAATTGTGTCGTGTATAGACGATAAACATTTCTACCCCTTGTTACAGGTGTTACATTGTTACATTATTACTCAATGTATATGTTGTTCTTCTGTTGTACGTATATTAAAGAGTGTAACACTTCTCGTAACAGATGTATGCTTTTCATGCAAGGAGGTGTTACAATATGAGTGAAATAGTCAAATATTTTGGAATTCCAGGTGCAGGGAAGACACAAAGACTGTTGAGAGATATTGAAGAATATAGTCATGATGGAACTTTACTAAATCATATTTGGTATTCTACTTTTACAAAATTAGCTGCCGATGACGCAAAAGACCGTATAGCACAAAAATTTCATCTCAGTACAGAAGACGTAAAAGAATTAAATTTTGGTACAATCCACAGCCTATGCTTACGTTTACTTGAATGGAATTTGGCACATGGAGGCGATGACGATGAATTAGGTATGCGTTTAGAATTACCATCAGATCGAGACAAATATCTAAAACAACACGACATACAATACCCGATACATAACACTAAACTTCAAGAAGACACACCTGAAAGCATCCTTTCTGAAAACGAATTTTTTGATAAGACAGATGAGGAGAGATTGTTTTCTGTTATGAGCTGGTGCAACCACCGATGTCTTCCTTTTGAAAAATGGAAGTCATCAGAGATATGCTTCGAATACATAAATCCAGATGATGTTGTAGATATCTGCGATGGATGGGTTGAATACAAACAAAAACATGATTTGGTCGATTTCGATGATATGCTGTTAAAAACTCTTGAACAAAAAGTCGTACCATCTGGAGAAGTTCTTTTTATCGATGAATTTCAAGACTTATCACCACTATTGTATCGTGTTTTTGATATGTGGAGCAAAAATATCGACAAGGTGGTTGTTGCAGGTGATGATGATCAAACAATTTATAGTTTCAGTGGTGCTTCTCCAAGATTCCTATTAGACCTTCCAGGTGACTTCGAAGTCCTCAGTCTTTCTCACCGTGTACCAGAAAATATACTAATGAAGGCAAAGGCACTGATTGAGACAGTTGAAACTAGGCAATATAAAGATTACATTTCAAAAAAACCAGATGGACGTTTCATCTATCTGCAATATCCAGATTTCAATGATATCATCAAGTACATTCCTTATGATAAAGAAGTGTTTTTATTGTTCAGAACTAATTATTTAGCATTGAAGTTCACCCTGGATTATCTTATTCCAAATGGAATACCATTTGTTAAACTCAAAGAATCAACAAAAATCCCTAATATCTGGACTAATAAATTGATAACTATCAGGAATGCATTTGTTAATATCCATCAGAAAAAACAACTATCCAGACAACAAGTATCAAGACTGTTGAAAATGTTGCCTTCATGCTCGAAGGGAAAACCAGATGGTTATGTCTACTATGGTAAGAAAACATGGATAAAAAAATGCACACAAAAACAATGGACAATCCCTGAACTGCATAGTTTATTTCATAAGATTCCATCATGGGACAGTCAACCAGTACTATCGTATATTGCAAACAGGCTACAAACTGATGCATACATTGCCAACATAGCAAATGAATATCATCATTTCAATCCATCTAATATTAAAATCGGTACGATCCATTCGGTCAAAGGACTGGAAGCAGATGTTGTATTTGTTTTTAATAACCACACAGCAACAACTGAAAACGCAATATTAGATAGAGGTCGACCTGTTATTGATGAAGAGAAACGCCTTTATTATGTGGGAATAACAAGGGCTAAGGAAACATGTGTTTTAGTTGACAACTTTTTTGATAATTATGTTTTTGATTTGGAGGTGATAAAATATGAATGAAAAAGATAATGAATTCAAGACGGGCTTGGAGCTATGGGTTTTATACTTACTATCAAAACATCAAACTCAACAAGTTTTTTGGGAATGTTCTTTAGGAATAGACCATCAGAGAACATCACCAAAAAATTGTGAGTTTAATAAAAGTTGGAAGAAAATAAAATGAAACAGAACACGAAACCATCACGTGCCAGCGAATATCCCTTGAATGAAGACGATGTTCGTGCAATTATCAATGCAACAGAGACAACTCGTGATAAATTGATAGTAGAACTCCTTGCCTTTACTGGTTGCAGAAGGAGTGAACTTGTACTATTGCGTGTGATGGACATCAACTTGGAACTAGATATGATTATGATGTCGACGGTAAAACAAGAAAAAAGAGACAAAGATAAAAAACCACTATCAAGGAAAGAGCGAACCATTATAGCATACGCCCACATTAGAAGGATACCTATCATCAATGACGATTTGAAACGTGATTTACGTGGACATATAGAGATGCTGAGACTAAAACGTCATGTCACTCCTACCAGCAGATTGATACAATCTAGGCAGAAAGAATCAATCTCAGAGGTAATGATAAATAATATCGTTAAAAGTGCATCAGAAAAAGCTGGTGTTAAATCACCCAATCCAAATCGCAAGCAAGTCCACCCACACATGTTTCGCCACACTTTTGTAAGATATGCTAGAAAGAATGGACTTGACTATGTTGCTATTCAAGAAATGGTCGGTCATAGTGATATATCTACAACTATGGGGATGTACGGCAAACCAACCTGGGAAGACAAAGTAGAAGAAGCCAAAAAGATGAAAGATTTTGGGAGGTGATAGATTATGGCAGATAATAGATATGAAACAATAGCCAGCGAAGAGATAACATTTGGCAAAAACAGCTTCATCGAAATTGCCAGAAAAGAAATCACTATCGAAGCATCTGGAAAGAGATTGGAATTTATTGCTGTCTCAAGAGGTTATTATCTTCCAGATGGCACAAGGAAGTGGAAGGCATCGATAACTCTCCCAGATAAAAAAGCAGATAGGGGGAAAATAGCTGAGTTGATTAGAAGAATATGAAGGAGGTAAAGATATGGTAAGGGTAAGAACTGTAGATGAAATATTAAAAGAGATTGATCCAAGCTGGAAACCACGTATTCCTTTGACACCAGAACAAAACGCAAGATTCTTGTTGCGGGACTGTCGATCATTTCAAAGACCTAAGGAAGAGTATGTTAGAAAGTTGTGTAATATGTTAGAGGAGAAAGATTATATTGAAAGGAAAAGATGGAAGTATTTCCTCACATCAAAAGCAATTTCTTCTATCAAGAAGGTCTGTGATGACGACATCAAATCAAGACAATTGGATTCGAAAGCTCTTGACGAAGTCATTGCATCTAGATGTCCAATTGCGATGTGCTATATACTCGATCATCTCAAAGAAGTAAAAAAAGACAGTGTTGAAGAAAAAAGGAGGCTTAAAAGTGCCGTCGGAAATTAGAGAGAGATATAATACAAATACGACATATTAAAAAAAGTTTAAAAAATTAACAGGAGTAATGGTCAAATTTACTTGAAAATGTAACCAAAAATCAGGTAGAAAATAGTGGTGAATTAGGGGCAAAATGTGGGCTAAAAATGACGACCGAAATGACGGTCAAAATGACGACAAAAGCATGGTACAACAGGAGTAGATGGGTATGGGCAAGGATAATATAAAGAATAAGCAATATATTGAGTGCTTAATCTGTCGCAAACCACGAGGTAGACCTAGAGAATTCCATCACTTGCATTATCATCTCTACTGGAAGCATGACAAGATGAGTATCAAGGAATACAAAGAGATGTTTCCAGGTGCACCAGTGACAAGCAAAGTATATCGTGACAATCTGGCGAAAAGAAAAGCGAATCAGTACAAAGCATTATCAAAAAAACAAAAGAAGTGGGACAAGAAACCAATTGAAGAACGCTACCGTTTCGGAGAGACACCCTCCGAAGAGGAGTTCTTTGAACTTGAAGAACGCATTCAATATTTGAAACTCAGACTTTTCTCGTCCATAAAAGGTGAGGAGCACAAAGCTAATGTGAAGGAACTAGGCAATGCAGAACAGGTCAGAGATCGTTTATTTATTCAGCTATGGGGAGACTGACTGTGGTAAAGTGTTTGATGTGTAAAGAAAAAGTGGAGTCTAAGGACTTTGACTTTCTCAATTTTCATTTGCTCAATCAGCATGGCATGACACCAAGACATTACCGCCAGTTATTCCCAGGTGCAAAATTGAAAAGCAGGAAGATGTGTAACATGCACCGAAGAGTGATGTTCGAGACTTATAAGAAAAATCCCGACATGAACGAAAAGAAAAACAAATGGCGAGATGAAATCCGTGAGCGTCCGATTAATTATGACGATCTAAATTTTGATTGTGATACGCTCGAAGCTCTTACCGAAAGAAAACGATACCATGCATTGGCTATGCTTTCGGGCATCCAAGGAGAAGCCTACAAGAATGCATATGCGAATTTTTTAGAGGCACGGGACATGCTCAACTTTCTACTTACTGGCGAGAAAAGACGTGAACATCCAAGGGAGGAGTTGCGTATTTGTAAGCCCGACACATCATGTAGAAAGACCGAGACAGAAAGAGAACGATGTATGGGATGTGTCAATAATGATAAGAAAGGAGTCACACTTAACCTTGCAACCATATACAAACTCCATCCATTTGAGAGAACCTTAATTTCTGCGATAGTTGAGACGTTGGTGCATAAGTCAATTCAACTGTCGTTACTTCTGACCGATGGCAGAGAGACTTCCCGTTGCTTTGGACATATTGTGGGCAGATATCAATGGTTCTAGTTTGGAGAAAAAATTATGAAAATTGCTTTATTGGTTGCTTTGTTGATTCTCGTCAGTGTTTCGAGTGGCTGTATGGCTCCAAAAAAGCCTATTATATATCCTAAATTTTCAATAATTCCAGAGCCGATTCATAATATGGGCTACAACAAATATACGTCTTTCAACTCAGACATAGGGCAATTCACCGTCCCAGCATGGGCAAATCGCACATCAGGAGGTAATAAGGTTTCAGTACCATTTGTATGTATACCACTTTTTTTATATCATCTCTCCGAGAAATGTCGCTGAAACTATTGTTTTATGGGTTAACGTTATATGATATGAAGATAGTTAGCCCATCAGAAACAAAATACGGGGATCAATAAAAAACACATTCTGACTCCCTATTTTTTGTTTAAAACTATTATAAAACAGGGTTTACACGGGTAGTGTAAACTTGATTTGGAGGAAAAGAAAAATGGAAGAAGAAGCAAGAGATTGGATGGGCAAATCACTTCCACCCATGCCTGAAGAGATAAAGAAAGCTTTTGAGTTGATTGAGGAGTGGCTCAGCAAAGAACCAGAGAACAGACACTTTGTTTTCTATTTGTGTGAAGCGATGCCAATTGAAAAATTTACTATGATTAAGCTTAAGCAACTAGGTTTTGCAATATATGGAGTGACTGAAGATAAGGAAGAGGCTGAAAGAATGATTAAGTGCTTATGGCACAAGGCTACAGGACTGAAAGAGTATGAGTATGCAGAGCCATCAGCGGTCAAGGGACAGAAAGCTACAGGAGAGGTGCTACAGGTTCAAGTAGGAGTTCTATTGGACGTGGGTAAAGATGAGCCAATTACTATCTATCTACACGAATCCATCTACTTAGGAATAGTGAATGAAATTGAAGAAGAAAAGGAAGAGAAGATAGATACCTTGATCGGACATCATATCAGTTATCAGGAAAAGAGGGTGAAATGAAATGAATAAAGAAACAAATAAGAATAAGGCTGGAGAACATCAAACACCACCAGAGGAACAAGAAATCATTGAGATGAAAATTACGGACATAATATTTGATAAGAAAATGTATCCTAGACTACATTATTCACAAAAAACCATAGATAAATATGCAGAAAATCTAGATGTATTGCCACCAATTACAATCAACCAAAATAACATATTAATCGATGGACTTCATCGTTTACGGGCACATGAACAACATGATATGACAGTTAAGCCAACCATAAAGTGTGTTATTGAGCATACAAAAAATAAACGTGAAATACTGGAGAGGGCTATAGAACTAAATGCAACACATGGACTTCAGTTGTACTATAAAGATAAAAGAAGATTGGCAATTGAATTGTTTGATGGCACAAATTCAAAAAGACTAGTAACCCTTTTAAGTGTCTCAAATGACTGTTTCAACAAATGGATACGTGAAAAACGTGAAATACTAAATCAACAAATAGAAGATACAATAATGAACGCATATTTAATAGACGGTATGACACAAAAGGAAATAGCAGAAAAATATGAGGTACACGCCACTAAAGTCACTGAGATGAAAGAAAAAATTTTGGAAGAAATAAATTTATTATTTTCAAAAGATAGTACTATTCCAAAATATATCAAAGAAAAATATCCCAAAATGGTAGATTTTAAACCATATTCTACAAATGTTTGGGAAAGTATATATCAAGAAAATTTTTTTAAAGGCGTTACTGAAAATAATGATCTTAACGATGAATTTGATTTAGAATTATTGGTTCAAAATCTTTTATATCATTATTCCAAACCATTTGATATCATCTATGATTTTACAGAACAATCTAAAGATATTTGCAGGCAATGGTTTAGAAAATATAATTCAGGTACACCTACAGAAAAACTTACTAGATCGCCAAAATTAGTAATTTTAGATTTAAAAGGGCTTGAAAAATTTGATGAAATTATTAAGAATGTTAATATAAAAATGAAGGATGGTTACATCGTGTTTTTCGTGCATGACGTCATCGACAATTACTATATCACAGAAAAAATGTATAAAATAAATGGAACTCTCGAAGATACCATTATTTTACCCTATTGTACATCAATAGACAAATGCAAGAAACTATTTAGTGGATATGATAGTCTGATGGTTTTTTCATTAAAAGGTAAGGTAACTAGAGCCAATAAAACTGAAGATACATGCATAAAAGAGGTGGCAAAATGATAAGAAAAGCAAGTACAAAAGGTGTTAATCAAACTGTTATAAAACACCTCTTCTATCTTTTTGCTTTCTTAAAGGAGCCAGTGAAAGTTACGCTAGATGACAAGGAATATATATTTGGAGATTATGATGAGTTTCTACTTTTACTATGACTTTTCAGAAATATAACCTGTCAAAGATGTGGGAAATGCTGTAAGAATCATCCTCATATCCATCAGACAAACGAGATTTGAACTGGCTTTTACCGATAAGAAATCTATATATTTATGGCTCTAACGAGGAATATATATCTTGTTAGTTTTAATTATCATACCTAGCAGGTTTTTGAAATTCAATCGATATAAATATTCCCTATTCTTGATGACATATCTTCTAATATTTCAATAATTTCAGGTGTTGCTGTTACAATTCCTAGTTTCTCATTATAATCAAAAGGTGTTAGATTTTTAGATTCTTTTTCTAGCTTTGGATATCGTGTAAATTCTTCATGTGGAAATGTATAAGCAAATAATATAACAAGAGGAAGAAAGTCAAATGTAAAATCAAGGAAGTAAAAATCATTGGTAATTTCTTTTAAATCATCAAATTTTGGTATTTCCTTAGCATAAATATTATCTTTAATCTGACGAGTTAAATTTATAATTGTCATTATCTCTTCATAAGAAGCATTTGCTATAGCAATTCTTTTTTCTTTATTTTTCCACAAATCTTCTATATCTGATAAATCATTTTTTAACCCTAGATGAAAATTATTTTTCATAATTGGCAGTGCTGAAGAAATTAAGGGATTTTTAATCATATAATTAATTGATTTTAATGTATTATGACCTATTGGTTTGAGATCTTTTACGTTAATAAAACCATGATACAGTCCAAATGATTTTGCAATTTTTTCAACAGCCTGTTGTATATGATATGTAGATGTTGAAAATTGTTCATTTTTATAGAGTTTCTTACTAGCTTCAATATCCATCTTAGAACATTCTAAATATTCTTTCCCTAAATCGATATTTTCATCAGAAACTTCTTTTGAAAAATTAAAAATTAAATCAAAAATATCTCTGAAACCTTGTTTTTGATCTTTAGAAATATTAAGTTGATCTTTTGTTAAATCAAAGGCAATTTCTAATCCTTCGTTTAATATCGATTCTATCTCATCTTCTTCCATATTAGAAAAAATAATGACTCAACGAATATATTAATATTTAGGTTCTGTTACATATAGAGTTGTTACATTTGGGTTGGTAAATCAAGATTTCACCTTAATAACAAAGCTACATTGATAATAAAGAGAAATATTGTAATTATAGTCAATCCCAATAAAAGATAATTTGTATAACGTTGATGCATCTCTTGTTCAGATGCTATATGAAAACAATCTTGCCATTTTTTCACTTCTTTTTCAAGTAGCTCTTCTTCATTTGTAATTTTATTTAATTGATAGTAATTTATTGGTTTATTATCTGATGATTTTACATTTAAATGAAACCATGCAGTATCACTTTCTATTGCTATTGCGTTATCCTTAGGGGAAGTATACGTTTCGTCTTTTGAAATTTCTGGAATGGAGATTTTATCTAGAAATCTCTGAGCTGTTTTTGAGAATTGTATTGTTGGTTTTTCAATTACACCTCCAGGAAATTTAATATTTCCTTTATTTTTTATTTTAAAACAAAATTCAAAAGGTTGTAAGACAACTATTTCTTTTGGTTTAAATAAATGATAATATTTTTTAGATTTCGATTCTAATTTTGGTATGATAAGAAGATGATGGTATTCATTTTTAGATTTATCATTACTCATTTTTCCTCTCCCATTTTCAAATCTTTTACAAAATTAAATAGTTTCTGCCAGGAAAAAATTACGCTACTCTCGACCATATTACACCGTAGTTATCTGTCTAACATGAGAAAATCTTGGATTCATCAGGAGAGGTTATGATTAAAGTTAAACATGGTTTATTAAAAGGTACATAACTGCTGGAGGATTTAGTAGCCGAATTCCAAAGTTCCTACAATTGAGGACGAGGTTTGAATGCACTTTTAATGGTAAAAAATACAGGGTTTCTCCTGTTGACCTAAATTGTAAAATTATACCAAAGATATAATGAGTTTTGGGAAGTAATATCTTTTTTTAAGGTACAAAAAATATTCTGTGTAAGGTTGTATTAAATATTTTTAATGGATTTGGGGAAGATTTGTAAGAAATGTGTTGAGGCTTGTAAAGCAGATGCTATTCAAACAACCGAAAAACCATCTTTTGATATAGTATGCCCGTCAAATAATTCAGGGATTCTTAGATGGGCGGTAAACCATGATAAATGTTATAAATTTTGGATAGAAAATGGTGGAGAATGCTCTAATTGTATTGTAGCATGTCCTTTCTTTTCTCGCAGGGTTTAAGATAAACAATCCCTTCATAATAAATACGATATTTATGATTACAAACCAGGATAGAATTAAGAATTTTTTCATGAAAAAAATTGGTTTCAACAGGATATTTTGTATGTTTATCTGTTTTCTGGGTTAAGGATGATTTTTTTTTGCTCATCTAGAAGTGTGATAGTAATGTCTTTGAGATGGTCTTTGAGATGATCTTTGAGAGAACCTTTGAGATGCCCTTCTAGAGGACCTTTTATCCGTTGTAGATTGTCTGAAAAAAGTAACTTTTTTGAAGTCGGGAAGATCTGCTTTTTCCATATTAAGATCATCATCACCCTGCACCCTTCTGAAGTTATCATGATCTCTTTCAGTTAGAAGTGTTACTGCATCGCCATTTTCTCCAGCTCTTGCTGTTCGTCCTATACGATGAATATATTCTTTAGCTGTTGGAGGGACATCGTAGTTATAGACATGTGTAACATTTTTTATGTCAAGTCCTCTTGCGGCTACATCAGTTGCTACAAGCACATCAATTTTTTGATTCTTGATTTCATCAAGAGATGTCATTCTACTATGTTGACTCATACCTCCATGTATTGCAGAGGCATTAACACCTTGACTTTTCAAATTCTTTGCAACAATGTCTGACTCTCGTCTTGTACCGCAAAAAACAATTGCTAAACCTGGAGTACTATTCTTGAGTAAATGAACAAGAAGTGAAAATTTGCTATTTTGTTGATATATCTCATAATATACTTGCTTGAGTTTTGTTGTATCTACCTGCGATCGTGTTTTAACAATTAATGGATTTTGCAGATGTCTTTTCATTATCCTGTGAACATCAGAATATATCGTTGCACTGAACATTAGTGTCTGTCGTTTTTTAGGCACATAACTAATAATTTTTTCTACATCCTTGATAAAACCCATATCAAACATTTTATCCATTTCATCCAACACTAAGAAATTTACTGGCCTGAAATCTATTGTTCTACGTCTCAGATGATCAAGGATTCGTCCAGGTGTCCCACAAACAATGTCAGCATTCCGCAAATTTTTAATTTGATTTGAAATACTAACACCGCCGTACACACTTATTGTTTTTATTTTTAGTTGTTTACCAAATTCTTTGAAAACATCCATTACTTGAACACAAAGTTCCCTAGTTGGAGTTAGAACAAGTACTTGGATTCCATTACCTCGAGTAATATTATTTAGTATTGGTAGACAAAAAGCAACTGTTTTACCAGATCCTGTTTCTGCCTGACCTACGACATCTTTCCCACTAAGTATTTCAGGTAAACACTTCTCCTGAATAGTAGTCAGTTCTTCGAATCCTTGTTCACGTGTTTTATCTATAAGTTTTGTGTTTATATTTAGTTCTTCAAATTTCATTTTTTTCACCGAATGTAAAGGTTTTTTGTCATTTTATTTTTTTTAAAATAAACATATACTTATCAATATCAAGCCTGCTTATTTCATTTCTGTATCTATATATTTTGGGATATTACAATCTACCCACTTTTTAAAAAAGAATTAAAAGAAAAACATTCCAAAAATTTACAGATAATCAGAAATATGGAACCTCAATCTATATTCTTTTTATGGGAAGAGAATTGATTACACTATAAATAGCTTCTCATTATGTCCTAATGATTATTTTTGTTAGTTTTTTGGTCAGATAAACAGTACACAGCAGGTTTTAAGTCTAATTATTAAATAGATAACACGACTCTTATTCTCTAATCACTGTACATAATGGAACCTCTCATAGGCGACATAGATAATCCCAACCCTGAGACTGTGAAAAATAATGTACTTGGATCTCTTTATTTTGGAATTGTAAAATAAAATGTAGAGAAGAATAAAATGAATAGAAAAAATTAAAGGGAAGAAAAAAGATTAGGAAAAAAGTTTAGAGAGCGATAACATGGGGAAAAAAGGTAAAAACGTTAGAAAGAAGAAAAAGGTTAAACCAATAGAAAATAAAACAAGAATATCAAATGGCAACTATAAAGAAAAAAAGAAAAAATAGTATCCCTCTTGTTCTTTTTATTCTATAATGATCACTAACCTCTTTTCTCTATTAAAACATCCATTAAAAAGCCTATGGTAACATGTATATCAGACGGTTTAAGGCATTATCTGGCCTTATTCTCTCCTGAGAAAAACAGTGTTTTTCAAAAATATTTAATAACAATATCGAATTGACTAACTTTCTTTATAACCATCTGGAAGATCTCATTATGGTTGTGCTTTGTTATTACTTTAATCCTGATTATCTCTTTTTTGATATTTAATGGTTGTTGCCTCACATCCATCAGACAATATGAGATTTAAACTCGCTTTTACTGGTAAAAAATATAGGTTTTCTCCTGTTTAGGATTTTTTGACTTTCCATGGTGAGGATGTGTTTATAGTGGTATAGTTCTTACTGCGTGTATTGTATTTTATATGGTATGTAAAGGATTATCTTATTTATCCTATACATAATAATTATGATTTATCCATATGCCATTACAATCCATTACATTAGCTATGTTATATGATTTGTAAGGGTTGGCTTAATAGGCCATTACATACGCATATGGATTTTTATGGGTGATTCATATATTACATATCATCGTAAAAGTGCCTTTCTCATAGTGAAATATAACACTTTTAAGGAATGTTTACGCACACAACGCATTCAAAATCCCAGACTATACTATAATATCCAAAGTGGAGTTCGTTTCCCCATCCCCCCACTTATTATTTTATTGGTTCCTTTACAATACACTCTTGATAATCCATTGTTTGATATTGTTATAAAACGGGGAATCAATCAAATAATCCCCCTATAGTGCCATTACATTGGAAAAGTAACTATTTGTATTAAAGCCTCAAATTATTTTGGGTAGGTCATATATATATTTTTTAGGGAGAAAATATGGGAAAGACTACTATAACATTGGAGCCAGCAACCCGAGATAGCCTTTATCATTATTGTAAGAAGAGTAAAATTACTTATGATAAAGGAATTAGACGCCTACTTGATATGTCAAATGGAAAAATCACACAGCAAGAATCACCCAAAGAGCCTATGTATTCCGCTTGTCCTTTTTGCCAAGAACAATTCGGCATAAACCAAGTTCCACAGAATTCTAAAGTCTTTACTTGTCCAAAATGTGGCGAAACAATGAGTATTCCTGAGGACTGGTGGAAATGAACTGCATCATCTGCGAGAAAGAAGTTGAACATGTAAGGGACACACCAGATGGCATAGTATATGAGTGTTCAGACCACGGCCTACTTCTGCTGAGGAATGATGGTGTTTGGAGCAATGAAGAAGAATTGCAGAGGAGATTGAAGAGGCTCAAGGCTGATGCGGAGAAAAATGAGGATGTTAACTATGGGTGATGGACTTTTGAAAATATAGAAAATCAAAAGTTTAAACCTGGATTTTATGGAGAAAAATTATGTATTATAGGGGTAAAAAGAAAAGCAAGGGTCATAGGAAACCTGAAAAACTTGTTAAGTACCTAATGAAATCAAAAGTAGAAGAAGTGTTAGAACATGCAAAAAATGATAACAAACGTAACTTTTTGATTCTTAATACACTTTGGAAAACGGGGATGCGGAACTCTGAGCTATGTAAGCTCAAGAAGTTGGTAAACTTGTTGGAGGAGGCATAAGAAAACTTTTAGAGCGAGCAAAGATTAGTGATAAACTATCTAAAAGCCCATTAATAAATCGAATGTTGGCAATCCTAAATATAACATTTGAAAGATTGT
>Ga0209979_1002554_pt1 | contig 17238 bp, 15 predicted proteins | sample AnhtaG_FD_183114 | JGI IMG/M metagenome (GOLD analysis project Ga0209979, IMG submission 183114) | Deep subsurface microbial communities from Anholt, Denmark to uncover new lineages of life (NeLLi) - Anholt_01485 metaG (SPAdes) (version 2) | ecosystem: Environmental > Aquatic > Marine > Oceanic...
ATAGAAGACTGAAACCAAAACCAAGAGGATCAGAAGACGCCTTAATATCTTTCTTCTTAGAAAACGATTTTCTTTGATCCGGCTAAAGAAGCCAGTCTGTTTGGAACTTTTCTTTCTTCTTTTATTCAGCATGATCTTTAACTTTACCTGAGCCGTAGAAGATATTCTTCCCAGCATAAATCGCTTTTCCCCCTAAGTTTTCTTCAATCCTTAAAAGCTGATTGTATTTTGCGATTCGGTCAGTTCTTGAACTTGAGCCGGTCTTTATCTGACCTGAGGAGACTGCAACTGCCAGATCAGAGATGGTGGTATCCTCAGTCTCACCAGAGCGGTGAGAGATTATGGTGTTAAATCCGGCTTTTTTGGCCATCTCTATGGTATCTAAAGTTTCAGTCAGGGTCCCTATCTGGTTCAGCTTGATCAGGATAGCATTGGCGGCCTTTTTTTCAATACCTAATCTTAGTCTCTTGGGATTGGTGACGAAAATATCATCTCCCACTATCTGGATTCTATTCCCTAATTTCTCGGTCAATTTTACCCAGCCTTCCCAGTCATCTTCAGCTAAACCATCTTCAATCGAGACAATCGGATATTTATCCAGGAGGTCCTCATAGTAATGGATCAGCTCGGAGCTGGAAAATCTTTTTCCTTCAGCCTTGAAGATATACAGTTTTTCCTCTGGACTGTAAAACTCTGAAGCGGCTGCATCTATCCCCAGGAAAATATCCTCCCCTGGTCTGTATCCAGCCCGGTCTATAGCTTCTAAGATTACCTGAAAACCTTCCTCATTTGAATTCAGGTTGGGGGCAAATCCACCCTCATCCCCCACCCCGGTGTTGAAGTTTTTCTCCTTTAAGACCTTCTTCAGATGATGGAACACCTCCACCCCCATCCTCAGAGATTCTTTAAAAGAAGAACCACCTGCAGGCAGGACCATAAACTCCTGAATGTCCAAGTTGTTGTCCGCATGGGAACCACCATTTAAGATATTCATCTGGGGAACCGGAAGCAGATTTGATTTTTCCCCTCCTATATATTCATACAGGGGAATTTTTTTAAATGCGGCACAGGCTTTGGCTACTGCCAGAGAAACCCCTAAGATAGCATTGGCACCCAAGTTACTTTTATTCTCAGTTCCGTCTAACTCTAAAAGGAAATTATCTAACCTCCTTTGATCAAAGGGGTCTAATTCTGCCCCTAAAAGCTTTGGCCCAATCTTTTTATTAACATTCTCCACCGCCTTTAGAACACCTCTGCCAAAATACCTGTTCATATCCCCATCCCTTAATTCTAAAGCCTCATGCGCACCAGTTGAAGCCCCGGAGGGGACTATAGCTCTGCCCAAAGCTCCATCTGTTAGCTCCACTTCTACCTCAACTGTAGGGTTCCCCCTGGAATCCAAGACCTCCCTGGCAAAACATCTTTTAATCCCTGCCATATCCTGCTCCTGTTTTAAGGGCTCGCATTTTTTTCTTGCTCTTAAATCTATGGATTAAAAAAACTTTTTCAAGAGAAAAAATAGGTTAACTCCTGAAATTGAGGAAAAAAAATTCACCCACTCATTATTCAGCCATAAAATCCCGGAGACCCTTTTTGTCTCCAGATCACAATGAGTTCTTCTCTCGGTTATTTTATTACAAACCGGGCAAAGATACTGAGCCTGAAGATATGCACCCAAGAGGCTATCAATAATTGAACCTAAAAATCCAGCCAGAACAATGAGTAAGAAAACCTTTAACTCTAAAGTAAAGGGGGAAACTTCTGGCAAAAAACCACTCAACACCAGAAAGAAAGAGCCGAAAAAAGAGCTTAAAGTGCCCAAGAAACTTACCCCTCCGGAAATTCCTGGAGATACTTGTTTAAAGCTCTTCAGAGACATGGGCTTAACCGGAGATAAAATCCCTATCTCCGTACCCCAGGTATCAGCATTTACTGTGGCTAAAGAAGCTAAATAGGCAAAATAGATAGAGGAGGTAGGGAATAAAAAATAAATAAAAGAAAGGATTCCAGGTATACTTCCATTAGCTAACACCTGATATTTATCCCTTGCCCCACTCTTCTCAAAAAAATCCTTGTATTTAACTTTCACTCCATACTTATACCTGGAAAGTAAGCTGGAGGAAAAAAAGAAAAAAAGTAAGGGTAAGGCAAAGCTAATTCCTCCCATCCCAAAGATTAGGCTACCTAAAATAAAGGCACTTAAAGCCCCATCTAAGGTGAGAATTTTAAATCTGTGAGCCAGAATGGAGATCAAACCGCTTAAAGCTGTGCCAAAGATTAACTGAATTAAAAGTTTGAAGATCATAAAAGCTGAAATCTTTTCCTGAAGAACCACTCTAAAGATAAAAAGAGAATAAAGAAGAGCAAAAGCAGCGCTTGATCCCAGAAGGGTATCTCCCTGGTTTTAAGTTCGGGCTTTTTCTCCAGGTCTAAGCTTTTTAGAAAAAGCGGGAAATTTTCTGGCTCAGAATATTCCCCTCCGGAAAGAAAAGCTATCTCCTGCAAAAGCTCTTTATCAGGCTTTAAATTTTCATCCTCTAAACTTCTTTCTTCGATTTTAAATTCACCATAGGAAATTCCCAGGATGAACTCCTCCTTTTTAGCCTCTGCTTTGAAAAGGTATTCACCCGGAGGTAAAAAAGAAAGGGTATAGGCATAATCTCCTTCCTCCTCCGGGATAAGGTTTAAAAGTAATGAATCCGCCTCTTTTCCTTGGGGAAAGACCTTTATTTTTATCTCTGCCCCTTTGATTTTCTGATAACTTTCATCCAGAAGCCTGGAGGTAAATTCTATTTCCTCACCCCTTTTATAGACTATTTTATCTGTAAAGATCTTAAACCTCTCCAGATCTTCACTGGATAAAAGCCATCTGAAAGAGTTCTCCCAGAATCTCTTATAGGCCAAATTATCTTTCCCTATGCCCCAGAGTAGAAAATCCCATTTCCATAATGGGGAAAAGCTTAAGACCTCTATTTTCCCCTTTTCTAACTCTTTTATAATCATTCCGGGCAAAACCTCCTGCTCCTGTTTGTAAAATGCCAGTATTTTGGCTCCTTTTTTTTCCTTAATTTTTATCAGCCTCTCAAAAGGAGGCAGATTTGCCCACAGAAAAAGATTTTCCTCCAGCTCCTCTGAAAGACGGGCTATCGGATGAACTCTGCCCTCCAGGGTAAGGCTCAAATTGAAGCTCTGGTTTAGAGGCTTTTTTTCTTTTTTTATCTCGAAAGGAAGAAAATCAAAAGAACTTAAAAGGTCAGCTCTTTTTAAAAACTCCTCACCCAACAAGATCAGAAGCGAACCCCCTTTTTTTTGCAACAGGTCCTTAAGTTTTGCTTGATGCTGAATCAAAAATTGAGGAGAGTCCAGAATGATTAAAAGGTCAAAATCTTTAAGTTTCTCACTCCAGTTAAATTCACCTGAAAATGGTTTGTCCGACTTTGAAAATACCAAGCTTTCATAAGTTATATTTCTATTCTCAGTTAAAAATCTTTTGAGGAAACTGTATTCCCAGTTCAGGCTCTGGCTTATCAAAAGGAGTTTGAATCTTTTTTTAAGGACCTTCCGGGTGAAGCTTTTAAGGTTATTCTGCAGGAAACTTTCCCCTTCTATTCTGGGGATCACCACCTGGTAACTATGTATCCCCTCAGCCTCCGGCTCCAATACCAGCTCAACCTCCTGAACCTCTCCTGAGAAATTAAATAGTAGCTCCTGGCGAGCTAAAATTTTTTTATCCTCTTTAAGAAGAACCGGGATTTTGACATCCTTATATCCCTGATTTTTTATGGTAACTAAAATGGTATCTTTATCCCCGGAATAGGCGATCTCATCATATTTCAGCTTTTCCAAACTTATATCTTTTAAGGGGACAAACTCACCTATACCTACAGTATAGATAGGCAGGTTATAATCTCGGGCAATAGCTAAGGGGTCTTTACCGGTGTTATTAGTTCCATCACTCAAGAGGATCACTGCGGAAAGCTCTTTTCCTCTCAAATCTTCTTTGAGCTTCTCCAAACTGTTTCCGATTGAGGTAGCCTCTCCTGTGAAAGGAGGAATTTTTTCTGAAAGGTCATAAGGGATCAAACTGTCTGAAAAAAAGTAAGGGTAAAACTCAGCCTTTAAAAAGACCTCCTTAAAGCTTTTATCTTCTAAAAGCCCTTGCAGGACCTCTTTTCGGGTAATCCCTCTATCTTTTATATTCATACTCTTAGAGGAATCCAAAAGCAAAGCAATTTTTGGTTTCTCCCAGGATCTTTTGGATATCCCCAATAAAGTTTCAGCTAATGCTAAAAAAAGGCAGAACAGAGCCAGCCATCTTAAGACCAGAAGAAAAACTTTCTTCTTAGCTGATAGGGGTGGCAAGGTAAAACGGTAGGAAAGAAAAGCTAAGATAAAAGCGAGCACAAAGATAAAAATGAGCAGAGCTATATTCTGGGATTGAAAATCTATCCACAGTTTCAAGGAAAACCCTTCTTTTTAATCCTACAGATCCGTTTTAAGGATAAAAAACCACTGCCTCTAATATTTACAGTGGTCGGTTACAGATCCTTATAATAGAAATCTATTTCTCTCGGGTTATGATAAAATCAACTAATTTCTGAAGAGCATCTTTATATTCTGAAGGGTTTAATTCAGAGATGTAATCTAAAGCCTTTTTACCAAAATCCTGGGCAATTTTTCGGCTATACTCCAACCCACCCCCATTCTGCACAAAGGAGCATATCTGAGGAAATTGCTTTGGCTTATATCCATCCTCCAGGATCTTCAATATCTTCTCCCTGGTCCCATCCTCAGAGTTAGCTAAAGCATAGATCAGAGGCAGGGTGATCTTTCCCTCCTGCAGGTCATTCCCTAACTCCTTGCCGGTTTTCTCCTTATCACCTACTAAATCTAAAAGGTCATCGATTATCTGAAAAGATATGCCGAAATCCTCACCAAATCTCTGGTAGATATTCTGAGTCCTTTTGTCCACCCCTCTGACAATCGCTCCTGACTTGCAGGCAACAGAGAAAAGGGAAGCGGTCTTATCAGCTATAATCTTAAGATATACCTCTTCAGACAATTTGTAGTTTCCCCGTTCCTGGATCTGCAGAAGCTCCCCTAAGCTAATCCTCTCAGTAGCCTTGGAGATAGCTTTAAGGAGTGGAGTGAGTTGGGTATTAACCAAGATCTTAAAGGCCTTAGCTAAAAGATAATCACCCATCAGCACAGAGACTAAATTGCTCCAGCGGTAATTCACCGAGGCTTTTCCCCTGCGGGTAGCAGATTGATCGATCACATCATCATGCAGTAAAGTTGCCGTATGGATTAGCTCTATGGCCACAGCCGTATCCAAAACTTTATCCTTGTTAGAACTATTATCCTCCCCTAAGCTTAAGAGGACTAAAGCTGGACGGAGCCTTTTCCCTTTTCGCTCTAAAAGATACTGTGCCACCTGGTAGATCAGAGGGGAATCTGAAGAGAGATACTCTTCTAACCTCTGTTCAACCTTCTCTAAATCCGGTTTTATCAACCAAAGGATCGAATCCAGACCCATAGATAACTTCCAAAAGTTTTAATTTTTCCCTCAGGTCCTAGACCTGATGTTCGAAAGCAGGTTCCCGGAGTAGCTCCTGAGACAACCAAAATTCAGGTTTTAAATAAAATACCACTCCATTTTTAGATTGTCAAACGAAAAGTCAACCTATTTTTTAAATTTTTATAGGCTGATCCTTCAGTGTACGGTAAATTAAATCTCTATAGCCTTCCTGAACGATAGCCCCAGCCTTAGTTAAAAGTAGTTTTAAGTATTTTGGCGACCCTGTCCTACGGATCCGTTATTAGGAAAAGGGTCGCACTACGAATTCTGGAGATTACTCCGTCCGCCCGGTTCTGGAGGGACTCCTCGCAATGAGACGAAGCTTCCGTCCCCTATTTAGGAGAGGGTAAAGGTGAGGTCATTCAGAATAGTCTATAGTGAGAAATGTTAATAGATTACTTATTTGAAGTGATCCAGTTCTGACCCCACCCTATCCCTCCCCTCTAAGGGGAGGGAGGTATATCCCCCTCTCCTTTTTAAGGAGAGGGATAAAGGGTGAGGTTTTATAAGAAAAAAACGTCATATTCATTCGACATTTGACATCCAATATTCGTGATTCCTCATCAGACATTTAAACCTTAAACTCCCCGATTTTATCCTTTACCCTTTTCTCTTCAGAAAAAGGATAAAAGGTTTTAGAAAGCGGAGCACTGGAGAAGCTTTTATCGAACTCAGATTTGAGCTTTGTTTTTAAAAGGGAAAACTCCTCATAACTTAGATTTTGATTAGTAAGAGATTTCTCAACCAAATCTAAAGTGGTGTTTTCCCCTTTAAGCCGCGAAAGAGAAAGGGCTATCCTTTTTATCTCCGATTTAAAATCCTTCAAGATTTTTTCTGATGTCTGTTCTTTTTCCTTCATCTTTTTCAGCATTTCCGAGGCAGAATTTAGGTCTTCCTCCAGGGCGTCAAAATCGATCTCTTCGATTTTGGATTCCTTTATCCTGCAAGCTTCTTCCCTTAAATTTTCAATCAATTCGCCTATCTCCATTTTTACCTTCCTTTTTAGTTTTCTTTACCTATTTGTCGTTCTGAGGGAGCCCCGCCAGATGCGGGACGACCGAATCCGCCTCAGGCGGATGTCGAATTCGACTAGGAGTAGATTCTTCCCTCGCCAAAGGCGGGGTCAGAATGACACTCACTATTTGTTTTTTTAATCCTTTGAACTTTTAAACCCTTGAACCTTTAAACCTTTTTTATTTATCTTCCAGCCTCATCTCGATCTTCAAGAGCCTCTGATTTATCTGGTCCTTGAGCTCGAAGAATTCCTTTTTGCTCATAAAATTCTCTTTTAGCAAAAGCTCTAAATTGGAAAGCCTTTTATCCAGTTCATTCACAATCTGCGATTCAGCCTTATGGGCTAAATCCAATTTGATCCCGGCGATGGTGGTATAATAGGCGGTGAGAATCCCGAAAGCAGTAACCAGGAATGTTATTAAAAATTGAAAGAGCTGAACCTTTGAAAAAATCTTTTGGTTGTTATTCATCTTTTTACACTCTGAGATTGTTTCATCGTCCAGATGTACTCCTCGCAAGCCAGTATCCCCGCCTTGCCCTCAAGGCAGGATATTTACCCACGTTGAGGGCAACGTGGGTTTACCGGGTTCTATCCGTTTTCAGACCTCTTCTTATAAAAGAGCCACCGTTCCTCATCTTTCAGTTTTATCTTCCTTAGCAGATAAATCCCTTTTAAAATCTCCCCTTCTATTTTGAAACTAAAAAGATCTTTTGTCTCCTCTATTATCTTGCATTCCCCTGTATCCAAGACCTCTCCTGTGTTATGCGAATGCATCTTGAGATCGGTATGATCTTTTGCCAATCCATCTTTAAACCAATCACCCAGAAACCTTCTTCCCTGTTCAAGTTTTTTCAGGTCTAATCCACAGATGCAAAGAGTCCGCTTAGGGGCGGAGATTGACTCCGCCCTGGCGGATGGATTGGAGGTGAGTTGAAACCTTAGGTGGCAATCTTCTATTTTCACCTCTGGCTGATTCTGTCCTGAAACAGATCCACAGGTCAGAAAGAACTTTAAAGGTTGAAACTTATTTGATGAAATCTCTGTACTTTTTCCCACACCCTTATCCATAACAAAACAGACCCTGTTCCTTAAAACTTGAGGCAGGGAACTCAAAACCTCTTCCTCTAAATTTTTCTGGCACAAAAGCTCAATCTTGCTTTCCGAGTAACCTTTCTCAGCTATTTCCCCAACTAATTTAACCTCTTTTTCAATCCCGGCTTTTTTCAAGGATTCCAGAATCGATCCTTTATAAACTCGTTTGAATTTACAGACCCCATCAGCACAATCGTGTTTCTGAAAAAGGTAAAGCTCATTGGTCATCGAGGTTCCGAAAACTGCACCCCGGTAAACTAAGGAAGTCTCATGCACCTTGACGATATTGCGATAATTGAAATAGGCTTGCGCCTTTTCCCCGCTTTCTTTCTGGTAGGTGCGGAAAGGGATGTGCTGGCATCTTCTCATATCCTCTTCACAGATGGAACATTCTGGAAATTCAAAGGAAAAGCCGATGGAACATTCTTTATAGATTCCGTGGTCGATATTCTCTCTTAAAGTGTTTGCCTCAGCTGAATTTTTTAACCAGTAGAAATAAACTTTAACCCAGTTAGCCCCATCTTTTTTAACTAAATCTGCCTTGAAGTTCCGGGCTATGGGAAGTCTTTCTTTTGAATGACCTACCAAAACTGGTGAGTCTATCAAAAGTTCTGCTAATTTAGGATGTTCATCTAAAGGGAAACAACCCCCAAAGGAGTTGACCTGGTCTGAGACTAAATACATCGCCCGAATATAGATATCTTCTTTTTTGACTGGAAGCGGAGGTTTTATTCGAGTATTGATCAAAAAGACAAGCTCCTCTGAGACCTGGATCTCTTTTTCCGAGAGAAAAGCCTCGACTTTACCTAAAAGATTTTCCATTAAATCCTCTCTTTTATGTTCGTGCGGAGGATTCCCCGCACGTTTTTTTTAGAACTAACCTGAAGGTAGAGGTCGTGTAGCCGAGGTTTAAAACCTCGGCAGAGCCATAAAGGCTCTGCTACGCGTTTTTCTAACAACACCTTCAAATTCTTTTTCCCCATCAGATATATAGAGATTCTGCACCTGCTTTTCGCTGTCAATGCGAGCCCCACCAAAGGCGGGGCGAAGCAATCCGTTAATTTGTGAAGAACCGTAGCGTCGGGTTTTATGCCCGACGAAAAAAAACGTCCGGGATGAACCCGGACGCTACATTTTCTGCTCACCACACCCCACTGATGTTAAAAAAAAGCAAGGCTAAAACTTGCTCTCCAGGGCTCGTTAAGAAAGGTAGGACAGGTTTTCTAATCTCAAGATGCATTCGCACCTATCAAAGACATACTGGCCATAAGGTCCAATGTTCGCCAGGTCCCCTGACCTGGCGAGTCAACTTCGTTTTAACTATATCCATCGGGTCAGGGGACCCGATGGCACATGAAGTTTATCACTCTGAATCTTTTATTTGACATCTTCTCTTCTCAAATTCTGCAAAACCTTGCAATAAAAATTTACCTGCTCAAAAATCGAACAGGAACTAATTTTCTTCTAAGAGATTGAGATGTCAATAATTACGAAGAGGTGAAATGAAACCTTTTCAAAGGCAGAGAATTTGCTTTTTTATAGAGAGCGAAAAATATAACCTCGGAGGGCTAGGGATGAAATTACTCTTCAAATAAAATCCATAAGAATTAAAATTAGTTTTTTCCACCTCTAACCCCTATCTCAAAACAAAAAAGAGGTGGGAAAATGAGACTAAAAATCTTTTTAGCTTTTTTTCTTATAATATTTTTGCATCAATCAGTTCTTTGGAACCAGAATAGTGCCTATGCCTGGCAGACCTACCCGAAGGATGGGGTTTTCAAACAGCTTCCCCCTGCAAGGGACTCCTGGTATTTCATCGATGAAAAAAACTGGTATATTATGGCTCCGGACAAATGGCAGCACTTCTCCGGCAGTTATTTAGCTCAGAAACTGTTTTCTCAAATGATCAATCCCTATTTTTCTGCTGGAGTGGTTGCCTTTCTTGGAATAGCTAAGGAATATGATGATGCCTATCGAGAAGGCTGGAGCAACCGGGATTTATTAATGGATTTTCTGGGAATTGCCGCAGCATTGAATAAGAGCAAATATCAATTCTACTGCTCCTTCGACAGTGAAAAGATAATGTTAAATCTGAGATTCAGATTACATTAAAGCTGTGCCCCTACCATTGGTCTTTTTCTTTGTGACCTCTCCCTAACCCTCTCCTAAGAAGAAGAGGGGAAATACTGAGTTGTCATTGCGAGCCCCCGCAGGGGCGAAGCAATCCGTTTATTTTATAGGAGGCTCGTCCTCACAGGAGTGAGGACGCTACCTTCTTCGTCGTGCCGCAGAATGCAGGACTCCTCACAATGACAGAAAGTAGTGTCAGGCGATTTTTTTTCGCCTGATATCAAGATGCCTCAAGGTGCATCTGCACATTCGCACAGAAACGTCGGACAATACATTCGATTATCTTTTACGCCACTAAAGTGGCTATGAACAAGCACCACCCCTTCAAACCGACTTTAGTCGGGCGCTACGCTTTTATTCCCTATTTGATATTTTCATTGTATCCTCTTTTTTATTTTTTCATATTCGCCCTTATTAAAAGGGAGTCCCTCTACCTTTTTTCCAAATCCGCTGATCTGATTTTCTACTCTTGCAATCCTCTCTTTGGTGGGTGGGTGTGAGGCGAGTAACTTCTCAAAAAAGGCAGGCTCTTCATCGCTCAACTTATCCAATTTCCCCAAGAGGTTTTTCATCCCGTTGGGATTAAAACCTGCTTGTTTCATATAAAAAGTCCCGAATTGATCTGCCTCGAGCTCATTCTCCCGGCTATAACCCTGAAGGATAATCCCTATCCCGGTTGCGACTAACTCTTTGCTCACCTCACTTTTGGAACCAAAGGCAATTGATAGAACCACCTGCAAACCTAAGACCTTTTGTAATCTTTTGACCCCATGCCTGGCCACCACATGACTTATCTCATGCGCTAAGACCCCGCTTAACTCAGCTTCATCCTCTAAGATTTTCAAAAGGCCGGAATAAAGATAGATATATCCACCTGGGCAGGCAAAGGCATTGATCTCCTTGGAATCTAAAACCTTGAAATGAAAAGGGAGCTCTTTTCTATCCGAGATTCCGGCAATTCTCTGCCCCACCTGGTTAACATAGTCTTGAACCAGTGAGTCGTTCAAAACCTTCTCCTCTTGTTCCACCTGTTTTGCCATCTTCTCTCCGATAGAGAATTCTTCATTGGTGGAGATCAGAATAAAACTTTTTCTGCCACCCGGTCCTGTTGTGGCACACCCCAAGAACAGCAAAAATACCATCCCAAGATGGATCCAGCTGGACAAAAAACTAAGCCTTTTCATTTTCATCCTCCGGTTTCATATATTTATCTTTCTAAATGTCTATATAAATTTTAATTAATAATATATATTTAATATATAAAATAAAAAAATGTTTTTTAAAGATTTTTGTTTTTTAAGGAAGTAAAAATTGTAGTGGTATAGAGGAGTGTTATTGTGAGCCCCTCAAAATGCGGGGCGAAGCAATTTGTTTACTTTGTGGAGATTGCTTCGTCCTCCAGTTGGACTCCTCGCAATGAGAGATTGGGTGCAGGGGAGAATTTTACTCCGTCTTTTAGCTAAAAAAAGGGAGCCTGCTTTGAAGACCATCTGGCGGGGGCACAAGTCTATGTCTAATCAATAGTTGAGGATAACTTGTGTGTAGTCCTCAAAAGAGCAGCGCTCCCATAGGGATAATTATCCTTTAATTATAATCAGCAACTTTTGTGCCAGTTATAGTGAAAAAGGTGCTATAGCTAACCTTTTGCTTGACATAAACTTAACTTAGGCACTTTTTCTTTGTTCAACTTCCTCCTCTCAAAAGTGTTCAATTTTCAGACACCTTCAATCAGTTTAAAATCTATCTTCAATTGTATATAGAAGTTATACACAGATCTTTTTTGTCAATTATCTTGACACACAAAACATCTGTAGTGCGAGGCCATCAAGGTCTTGTCCACAGGATCCTGCGGAAGACTTTCAACCTCACTGGGGCGACCCTGAAAGGGTCGCTCTACGAGAGAGGAAAACCAAAAGATCTCACCCCCCCCCCAGGCAAACTCATCTCGAACCAATTCAAAAAATCTACCTTTAAGATGGAAAAGACGAAAAGTTGATAGATTAAGAAAATGAAAATTAAAAATATCCTGAAAAAATTCAAGATAAAAAGAGAAATTTTTTTTAGTTCCCAAAGTAGTCCTACCAGGGGAGTAGGAGCTTTGCCCCACAAACCCCTTTCTAAGAGTTCGCTTCCATCCGAGGATAAAGATTTTCTTGTCCCATTTCAGGACTTATACGACCGTACATTTAGGATTAAACTCTACCGCTTCTTAAGAGACAATATCCCAGCTTTAAACTCCGCTATCTGGACCTGGACCAGGCTCTCCTCAGCCCCCTCTTTTTACAAGCTAAAAGGGTCAGACGACCCGGAGAGCTTGAATCTGGCAGCAAAGATAATCTCAGATTTAGACCGAAGGCTCTATCAGCACTCCTTCCATAAATTCGGTGGGATCCAGGCACTGCTTTCTCAATTCTTCTACTCCCTTTTCACTGACGGAGCTATCTGTGGAGAATTAGTTCTAGAACCATCTCAAAATCGCATAGCTAAGTTCTATTTCATCGACCCTTCCAGCATAAGATTCAAGTTGGAAAGATCAAACTTCAAACTCTATCAGGAAATCGATGGAGAATTAATTCGCCTGAATCAGAATTCAACCTACTATTACGGCTTAGATCCTGACCCGGAAGACCCTCGGGGAAGAAGCCTTTTATCCTCTATCCCCTTTGTCTCCAGGATCGAACAGAGATTACTTACCGATATGCAGAAAAGTATGCATAATGCCGGGTATCATCGTTTGCATGTTAAACTCAAACCCCCGGAAAGACTACCCTCTGAATCAAATGAAGCCTATACAGAGAGAGCTAACCGCTATTTTGAGGACACAGTGGAGATGATGAGAAAACTTTCGGTGGAGGATAACCCGATCACCTGGAACGATGTGCAGATAGATTATATCGGACCCTCAGGGAGTTATGCGGCCACCTCCTCCTGGTATATCAACCACAAAGCTTTGATTGAGGAGATCTCCGCCGGAGTTCACTTAGACCCTTTCATCTTAGGGTATTCCTATGGAGCACCTTATTCCTGGGCCCAGATAAAATATGAGCTGATTCAGAGGAACATAATCTCCATCCAAGCTTCCGCAAAAAGCTTTATGGAATGGATACACAATTTAGAGCTGGCACTTTGTGGGTTAGATTTAGAATACGAACATCATTTTGACAACCGCAAGACCTTTGGTCTTTTGGAACAAAGACAGGCAGAGAAAATCGCCCTGGAGAATATAATTTTAAAGAAGAATTCCGGGCTTTTAACTGAGGAAGAGGCGAAAAGGGAATTAGAGATGATAGATAAAAGGATGTAGAGACGTATTGCAATACGTCTCTACACTTTTTGTAGGGGCGTGGTCTCCTCGCCCAAAATTAGGGCGGGGCAACCCCGCCCCTACATTCATTAAATATTAGATATTCGACATCCGATATTTATCAGTCGAGGCGATTTTTTGGACAAAACATACTCCTGGAGAAAAGCACTTAAAGACCCGCTCTATTTTGCAAACGAATTCTTAGAGATCGAGCCCCATCCCGGACAGGCAGCCTGGCTAAAAAACTCAATTAAGCCAGAGAACGCCCTGCACACCGGGAACCGCTGGGGCAAAAGCCTTTGCCAGGCAATCAAAATCCTCCACCGCACCATCTTCAGGATCCGCAAAACCAAATATAATACCACAGCTAAATATACTGCGGTGAATGTTTCCATAACCTTAGACCAGGCAAAGATAATCTTCGATAAAGCAGTTGGTCTGCTTAAAGGGAAAAAGATCTTAGAGCCTTTGGTTCAGGATATAAGACAAACTCCCTTCCCGCATATCATCTTCTCCAACTCTGCAGTCTTCTGGGCTCGATCTACCCAGAGAAAAGGAGAGTATCTCTTAGGTTATGATTACGATTATTGCAATTTCGATGAGGTAGCCTTTGAGCCTCATCCTGAGTATGTGGTCAATAATGTGATTATGATGAGACTTTGTGATAGAGCCGGGATGTTAGATTATACTTCAACCCCCAAGGGGAAAAACTGGTTCTATCGCAAATGCCTGGAGTTAAAATCACATCCGGAATACGGCTATGTTCAGAAAGGGGATACCCGGGAAAACCCTTATATCTCCACTGAATATATTCAAAGGAAGTTGAAAACCCTTTCCTCTTCCAAGATCGAGCAGAACATAATGGGGAATTTTATAGATGACCCGGACCAGGTTATAGAGGAAAAATATATCAGTCAGGCAACCTCTTTATCCACTGGATTATCCGCTCCTAAAGAAGGAGATCGTTATTCTACGGGCTGGGATCTAGCCCGAAAAAGGAACTACACTGTGGGGATAACCCTAAACATCACCACCAAACCTTATCAGTTAGTCTCCCTGGAAAGATTTCAGAGGGACTGGAAAGAGACCTTTGAGGCCATCAGAAGAAGAAAGAAGGAATATGGCGGAGAGGTGCTGATCGATTCAACTGGTCTGGGGGATGTGGTCTTAGAGGAACTGAAAGATATAAATGCTAAAGGGTTTAATTTCGGGGAAAAAGGTGGAAAAGCAAGATCAGAGCTTATTTTTAATCTGCAAAAGGAACATTCCTTAGGGAATATCGCCTATCCATATATTGAGCTTTTAGAAAAGGATGGTTCTTTGTGGTCTTTACAGGATGAGCTCAGGAACTTCACCTGGGATACTAAGGAAAGCTGCGATGCGGTGGTAGCTTTAGCCTTAGCCCTGTGGAACATCAGAACCCCGGAACAGCTGGTTTTGGTGTTAGATCCAAGGGTGGATAAAATCTAAAAAATAACTATAAAAAATTTTATGAGAACCTTAAAATTTTTCTTGACAAATGATACTACATATAGTATCGTAATTAAAGATTGTGGAATAAATGTCGAAAATATTAAAAATACTAGAAAAATGGAAACATAGAAAACAACCAGCACCTAAGCATGAAGTAATTGCAGTATTGAATAGATATTTTCCTGAGAACTATAAGTTTAAAAGCGGTTCACATATTGTGGTTTGGCATCCTCTACTAAAAGGACTTCAGGAGTATGGTGCAAAAGGCGAATTTACTATTGTAATTGAAAGTGGTAAGAGAGTTAAGCATATTTATTTAAGGAGGTTATTAGCAGTTATTGAATATCTTTCTGAGATGGGGGCTTAATACAGGAGGTGAGAGAGGAATGAAAAAGAACCTTAAGTATTTTCTCAACTTGGATTATCCAGTAGAGATAAGGAAAATCTCAAAAGAGGATGGGGGTGGTTATCTGGCAAGCATTCCGCAACTTGGAGCAAGAGCTTTTTGTGCAGACGGAGAGACTATGGATGAAGCACTTGCAAATTTAGAAAAAGTGAAAAAGAATCTATTTGAGGATTATCTCAAAGAGGGGATACCGATACCTGAACCAGAAGCGGAGTCAGAATCAATCTTCAGTGGAAAATTTGTGGTGAGGATACCAATGGAACTTCATCGTCAGTTGGTCGAAAGGGCATATAAACAAAATATCAGCTTAAATCTATATATAAACCATCTTCTTTCATATAACACACCACTTATGGTTCTAGAACAGTGTTTAAGTAAGATAGAAACCACACTGTCAAAGATTCAGTTTAAACCCCCTGAAGTTATACATTATCCCTTTCTACCAAAAGAAAGTTATCCACCAGCATCTTAAAGGAGAAAAATCGTGGCAAAGATTAAACCTGAGCTTTACAGAAAGATATTAGCCGGCATTAAGCTTCGAACAATTTATCTAAAGAATTTTGAAGGGAAAATCAATCTGGACGTAATCTCAAAAGAGGCAATTGCGGACATTTCAAGCAGGGCAGATTTTACCACTAAGGCTGAAAATAGTGTAGAAATCTCGCAAAAGTGGAATATCATTGGCAGAGACACAAGCACTAAATCAGAATTTCTAAATATAACTGTCACCTATTGCCTTATTCTATACAGCAGAGAGAAATTCACAAAGGATTTCTTCGACGTTTATGAAAAAACTAGTCTTCCTCTTAATGTTTGGCCTTTTGTCAGGGAATTTGTCAATAGCATGACAGCAAGGATGAATATACCACCTCTAACTCTTCCTCTCTTGAAATTCACTCAAAAAAAACGAGCGAGATCGGCTCCGTAGCTGTTAGTGGCTAGGGTGGAGACAAGCTCCACCCCAGCGTGAGCTGAGGAATTTTACCTGGGATACTAAGGAAAACTGCGATGAAGTGGTAGCTTTAGCCCTGTGGAACATCAGAACCCCTGAACAGCTTGTTTTGGTCTTAGAACCAAGGGTGGATAAAATCTAATTTGCAGATGTAGAAGGCACCCTTGTGGTTGCCCCCTTTTTTTCCTATCCAAAATTAAACATCCGTCATTTATTTTCCATCTTCTATCTTCCTTTTTCAATTCTCCATTATCAATTTAAAGATTGCTTCGTGGTCTCCCGCCTTTGGCGGGACGGGACTCCTCGCAATGACAGGTTGAAATTTGTAGAGACAGAATCCGCCTCAGGCGGATTCTGTCTCTATTTTCCAAAATAAAGCAAGCTGAAGTCTTGACCTACATCTGTAGCGTCCTCACTCCTGTCCTACGGTGGCTACGCCAGACGTAGTCTCCGTTTCTAGGATGAGGACGAACATACATTGCCACAGGAGTGGTAACGCTACAAAAGACTTTGTGACCTCTCCCTAACCCTCTCCTAAGAGGAGAGGGAAAAACTCAGGTGTCATTGCGAGCCCCGCATTTTGCGGGGTGAAGCAATCTGTTTACCCTTTAAGGATTGCTTCGTCGTCCAGATGGACTCCTCGCAATGACAGACAGGGCAGAAAAAAATTTAAAAAATTTCATTGCTTTTTACAATTTATCGAATATGTTAAAAATAGACCAAGATTCTTAAAAAGGAGTGAGAAATGCTGAAGAAACTAAAACTTGTGCCAATAGTTTTGATAATCACCTTTGTTTCCTTTCCCTTAGCTTCTCCCCTGGATAAGGAAAAAATATTTGAGGAGAAAACCTCTGTTGAAAAAATTCCTGAGGGAAAGGTAGTGGTTATACCTAAAAGTGAAACGGACCCTCTACAAAATTATCATCTACCCTGGAGCTGTTTAAACGGCGGCGGCCTGGATATGGCTTCTACCAGTTATAAAGCTATGGTCTCTTCTGCTCAAACCTTTATCGGAGAGAGTCAGAGCACCAATTATCAATTGCAGATAGGATACTGGTATGGAGGCAAGCCCTTTATGTGTGCAGATGCCAGTGGAGATGTAAATATAAGTGTGTCAGATGTTATCCATCTGGTAAATTATCTATTTAAATTTGGGCCAGAGCCTATCTGTTAGATAGGCAAAATAGCTTTTAGATTCAATAATCAGAGCAGGCCAGCTTAGCCGCCAGATAGTGGTGAGGTTTATAAATTGTAGAAATAGGCAGAATTGAATCTGTGTATGGGGCAT
>Ga0209979_1002555_pt1 | contig 17232 bp, 16 predicted proteins | sample AnhtaG_FD_183114 | JGI IMG/M metagenome (GOLD analysis project Ga0209979, IMG submission 183114) | Deep subsurface microbial communities from Anholt, Denmark to uncover new lineages of life (NeLLi) - Anholt_01485 metaG (SPAdes) (version 2) | ecosystem: Environmental > Aquatic > Marine > Oceanic...
CTCGCTCCGACCTTTGCGTCACCCGCGGTATCTGGGGTGAGGTCAAGAAGGCAGTGGATGGAGTCTTAGAGACTACTACATTGCAGGACCTGGTCGAGCAGCAAAGGCGAAAGGGAAAAAAGGCAACACCTGTGTCGTTACTAAAGAACAGTGGGAGACCCTCAAAGACAAGATATTGAAGAGAGAACTCTAAGGCAGAAAACTCAAAATCGAAGCCTCGGGCCCCACCCAATAGAGATGCGGCTTCCTTAAAATTGAGCACCTTTAGAATAGAAAGAGAGGGAAACAGTGAAAGTCATCGTAAAGCCATTTCTGTTTATCCGTGACGCTCTTGGGAATCAGCGAGAAATTGAGGTCAAATTAAATAGCCCGGCAACCATATCCGACCTGTTCACTACCTTGCGAAGGGACTATGGACTACCCGATGAAGTCCCTATAGGTAGAAGTGTTTTTAAATTGTTTGATGGAAGAGAAATAACAAATATGTTGGTGTTTAGAAACGGGAGAAGTATCAAATCGCTGGAAGGCATGGAAACAAAACTCGAAGATGGCGCGGAAATAGCGATATTTCCTCCGCTGGTCGGGGGATAGGTATAGAAAGCAAAATGCTGACTGAGAATGAACTAAAGAGATATGAAAGGCAGATAAGAATATTCGGAGATGACGGACAAGAGAGGCTCAAAAATGCAAAGGTGTTCATCGCCGGAGCTGGGGGTCTCGGCTCAGTCATCTCAATATATCTTGCCGCTGCCGGCATTGGAAGGATAAGGATAGTTGACCACGATGAGACAGAGCTAAACAATCTGAATCGGCAGATACTGCATTGGGATGAGGATATAGGGAAGAAGAAAGCAGCATCAGCCGAAGAAAAGCTCAAAAAGATAAATCCTTACGTCAGAGTAGAAGCCATGTCAGAAACAATAGAAGAAAACAATATCCTTGAACTTGTGGATGACTTTGACCTGATTGTGGATGCGATGGATAATTTTCATACCAGGTACCTGCTGAACAGGACTGCCATAACGAAGAACATCGCTTTTTTCCATGGTGCGATTAACGGACTACATGGACAGGCTACAACGATAATTCCGGGGAAGACCGCTTGCCTAAGGTGTTTATTCCCTGAACCTCCTCCATTAATGACCTTCCCTGTAGTGGGAGCAACCTGTGGCGTTATAGGATGCATTCAAGTAACTGAGGTAATAAAGTACATTGTTAAGATGGGAAGCTTCCTGGAGAATAAGCTTCTGCTTTGGGACGGCTTGAATGCAAAGATAGACGAGATTGAGCTAGAAAGGAATCCAAGCTGTGAAGATTGTGGCGGGAAATGAGTGTTTCATCCTACCGGAGTTCTACATTCTCACCCGTGGTTTATTAAGAACAGAAAGGGAGAAGCCCAAATGAAACAAGCTTTCTTTAAGGTAAACAACTGGATGACCTGCTTGACTGTTTTAGCCGTCACTATCCTCTTCATAAGCGGTTGCGTCCCACCCAACCAGCCTCCAGCTATTACCAGCTTGCAAGCTGAGCGTGAGTTGATTTTTCCTGCAGGGAGTTGCCAGGTTGAGTGTGTTGCTTCAGACCCCGAGGGTGGTGAGCTAAACTATGAGTGGCATGCTAGTGGGGGGAACATCTCGGGCGAGGGAGCCACAACCACCTGGATTGCTCCCGGTGAGGTTGGGGAATATGTTGTCTCGGTCAATGTGACTGATGGAGATGGTAATTGGACTACACAATCGGTCACCATTGCTGTAAGAGAGAATCACCCGCCAGAAATCGTTGATTTGAGAGCCGGTAAGGAATGGATTATGCCTTCAGGGAATTGCACGATCAGCTGCGAAGCTTCAGACCCGGATAACGATAGCTTAAGCTATGAATGGTTAGCCAGTGGGGGCAATATCACAGGCAAAGGAGATACCGTCACCTGGGTTGCTCCTGAAGACATAGGCAATTATACCATTACTGTGGTGGTTACAGATGAGTTCGGAGGCGAAGGCTCAGCATCATTGTCTATCAAGGTAGCGTTCAACAAGCGGCCAATTATTGAAGACTTAATTGTTACTGCCAGACACAAATACTTGGAGGAAATATCCGGGGGATACAAAATCGGGATTGGCCAAAGTTGTGAAATTGAGTGCGAAGCTTCGGATCCAGATGGCGATGAGCTATTCTATGAATGGTCAACTGATGGAGGTGACGTCTCTGGAGAGGGCGATACAGTTATTTTTACCGCACCTCTCTCGTCATACACAGTTACTGTCACGGTAACAGTGTCTGATAGTAACGGCGGCGCAACTACCGACAGTGTAGCTTTCACGGTTGTAAGCCTCTCATCATGTAAGTGGTGAATGTTACTGTAGGTTTTGGTAGGCAGAGGCTGATAAGAGAGGATGAAGAGACGCCGCTAACTCGCTAGCTGAGATAGGCCATACTCCCTGAGTTTGTGCCAAAATGCTATACAGGAAGGGAGTCCCTTCGGGGACTCCCTTCCTGCCTCCCTGTTTGCTCAGCCTTCGTTTCGGCTGGCCCTCCGGCGCGTCTTGCCCTACTTTCTGATGAGCACCGCGTCACAGGCCGTGAAGGTGAGCCCGTCGGTCTTGCCGGTCAGGCAGGCTACCATGTCGCCTGGCGACAGGCCTGTAGCCTTCTGTCTGAAGTGCATTACCAGGTCAACATAATCGTCTTCGTTGGCCGTGTAATAGTACCACTCCGCCGGGTCAGCTAAGGGGTTCACTAGCCAAGGTTGCACGAGGTGACCATTGTAGACATCAGGGTCAGTCAGGTTGTGTGCCGGCATAGCCCCGGCCGGGCCGAACTCCAGAGTGCTCACGTTCACAGTGGTGACATCAAAGGTATCCGACCCGAGGATGGCCACCGGCACGACGCCCTTGCTCTTGGTGTTAATCGAGTTGGGGTCGCTCCACGGCTTGATGTCGATAACAATCACCGTGATGGTGATGTTCTCCTCGCCGATGAAAGCCCCCTCTGTTTCGGAATAGGTGTTGGCATAGAATGCGACCGTGGCCGTGTACGTGGTAGACACCGATGGAGCGGCGGTTACCGTGACCGTCTCGTTAAACGCCACCGTGGTATTTCCGGAGACACCGTAGTGCACATCGGGCTCGAGGGTCACGTTTATCCCAGGGTCAACAGCCGTCACATTCCACCAGACATCGGTGGTCAATTCCCCGATGCCAGCCAGGACAGCGGCAGCAGCCTCCGCAGGGGTAGCGGCAAACAGGTATGCTCCGCCGGTAGCGTTAGCAATACGGCTTGCCTGCCCCGCAGTCCCGTCCTCGGTGATGCCATACGCCGTTGCGTAGTCACCACCGGCAACGGTTGGGTCATCGTCTGTGCCGTTCGGATAGATGACGCTGCTATTTACGCTGATGGCGATGACCTTAATGCCGGCAGCTACCAGGTCAGCAGTGACCGTGGCCTCGGTGATGTTATATCCTAGACCGGTGGCTGCACTCGGCACCGGGTCGTGGGCCGGGGCATCCCCGAACCAGACCACTATCTTGGTCCCGATTCCCCGCCAGCCAATGTCCGTCCCATTGGCGAGGCGGTCCAGGGCGTAGAACTGCGCCTCTGGCCCATCCGCTCCACCATCGGCTGACCAGTTACCGATAGCTGTCGACACAAGACTCGTATTAGCGGTGATGGACTGCTGGTGCTGGAAGGCGTAGGAGTCATAGGGGAAGTCCTTGTAGTTACCCACGCCGAACTGAGCGGTCGGCTGCTTGTCAAGGATTTCCGTCATTATGGCACTGGCGTTACCCTGCACGGCTGCAATGACATCCCACATGCTTCCCGTCGTGTCTGCGATGAAATAGATGTCCGGATTCGGCGCTATCTCCGGCGTTGTTACATTCTTCGTAACATTACACGATTCTCCTGGCTGCAGCGCTCCGTCAACCGTGGGTGGCTCTACTGGTGTGTTCGCCGCTACCGGCAGAGCCAGACCAAGCGCCAGAACCAGTCCTAGTATTGGGAATAATACTTTTTTCTTCATTTCCTTTCCTCTTTTTTAAGATTTGCCTTATCGCCCTCACCGACCCCTGTTAGCTTCAGGCTAACAGGCAAGGCATAACGGCTTGTGCATGTATTCACTTTCACCTTCAGAAAATATCACCTCCTTATCATAAGTATGGGTTTAGGGGCTGGGGCTGTGCCCCAGCCCCCCTCTTCGTAGCGCCACAGTCTGGAAACTACTATTCCGGCAATTCAAGCCAGTCTTCGCCCTTGATCATTCTAACTACCTCGATAATTACAGAGCCCTTGCCGATAGTGGCCCTGGCATCGAATTCACCCGCGTCAGCGGCACCATTGGCGTCAATTCTTGCCTGCACTGATATAGTATGTACCCCGGGTGTAAGCTGGTCTATAACGAAGTTAAACGAGTTGGCAGACATGGTATCGAGGATGAGGTCCAGTTCCTCAGGCTCAAGACAAGTGTAATTGATGGTGACGGTGTGGTTCAATGGATCAACCTCCAAGCATTCCCCGGTAAATATGCCCATGAACTTCGCCGACAAGGTCTGCTCCCTCTCGTTGAATACAACCCATCCTGGTGATGCAACTCTTTCGTCCGCAGTGCCTTCATCAATTAGCACTCGGACATCTATCTTAGCATGGGCCGTGGACGTGTCCCAATCAGGGTCGCCCTCGTAGTTTCGTTTGCTCTTGACGAGAGTTCTAGTATAAAGTCCGGACTCCAGGGAGACGTCTATGAACAGGTCCTTCTGGTTCGGTGTCTTAATAGTTTGGTTGAGGATCGTATCCCACGCCGTCGGCCCATCCACTACTGGTCCTGTCCATTCAAGAATGGTGAGATCCTTAACCTGTGCCGTAGCCTTGGAGGCTGGCTGTCCATTACTGGCCCAAACCGCTCCGGCGCCCAATGTGAGCACCACCGCCACTGCCAGAACTAGCGCAATTGTCTTTTTCATATTTTCTTTTCTCCTTGCTTTTTAGTTTCTTTTTTGGATTTGCCTTATCGCCCTCACCGACCCCTCTTAGTTAAGCTAACAGGCAGGGCATAGCGGCAAGTCTTGTTATCAGGTACTTGTAATCTTCCTCATCTATCACATCCTTCCCCTTAGATTCACTTTATCGCCCCCGACCGGGAAATGGCCTGGGAACCTATTTAGTTGTAGTCTTGAAAGGCCTGAATTTTGGTAGCATGGTTATTGTGTATTACCTATCCTGCTAATGTCAATTGCATTATCTTTACTTTACCTCCAAAGTTATGTAATTATGTGAAAACCGTCCACGAATCTTGTATTAGCTATGCGTCTGCGTTAGAGATTATATCATACCCTGCTTCAACTCTGTCAATATTTCATTAATTTCTCTTGGAGCCGACCCAGGTAAGAACGGGTGAGGTCTGGCAACTCCATTTTTATGGCATGGTCGTAATACGCCCAAATCGCTTCCCTTTTCGATAACGGCAGAGTGACGTAAGCCCTGTCTGGCGTTTTGACTATTCCGGGTAGACAATACGATGAATTGTCCTCCGGATAGCCGCGTAGGGCTGCATTACTAACCGGGATACTTTTCACCGAGCGCGGTATTGCCCGATATGGATGGGTATGTTATCGTGTCACTTGGACTGGCTCCAGGTTCATTCGGAAATCCGGATGAGATGGAAGTCAGATAGCGTAACCCAAGCATGGTTTGGAAAGGGTAAGGTAAGTAGATTGCATTCATTTGAGAAGGATTGGCAGCGCTGGTTTCCTGAAGGTAAAGATGGGGAACCTGTGACGCTTACCTGGGGCAGACGCACCACCAGGGCAATCATAATCGTGGCTGCGGTCATAATTCTATTCACTGTCCTGGCAATATCAAAGGGGGTGTATACCGAGTGGCTATGGTTTAGCAGCCTGGGTTACGGCAGCGTCTTCGCCACTATTCTGAAAGCTAAAGTGCTGCTCTTCTTTTCTGCGGCCATCCTCTTTGGTATCTTATTTTTTGGGAGCCTGGTGCTGGCGACACGCCTGGCACCTACCGGTGGCAGACATTTTTGGCCCTGGACTATAGCGCGCCAGCCACAGCGGATATACAAGTGGGGCGTTATCCTGGGAACGGTACTGCTCAGCATAATGTTTGGCTTGGCGGCCCAGGGTAACTGGCAAATCGTGCTCCAGTTCTTTAACGGACAGCCTTTTGGTATCGCCGACCCTGTTTTCAATAAAGAGATTGGCTTCTATGTCTTCACATTGCCTTTCCTTCACATAGTGCGAAGCTGGTTCATAGGTGCGCTGATAGTCACCTCTATTGGCAGCGCCCTGGTGTATGTCGTGAGCTATGAGACGCAGCGGCTTAAATTTGATTTTGCCAGGCCGGTGTTAGCCCATGCGTGTGGTCTGGGTGTAGCTATTCTAGGCCTCTTCACCTGGGGTTACTGGCTTGGTATCTGGGAACTGGTCTTTTCCACTCGGGGGGTGGTGTTCGGAGCCAGCTATGCTGATATGCACGCCAAGCTGCCAGCACTGTGGATCCTTCTGGCAGTAGCAATTATTTGCATCGGGATCGTTGTGGTGTCCTTATTGAAGGGTAAGTCTCGCTGGGCCCTCTATGCCCTCGGAGGATGGATAGCAATTGCTATCATTGTTGGAGCAATTTTCCCCGCTGCGGTACAGAGATTTCAGGTAGAGCCCAGCGAGCTAGCTCGCGAGAGGCCATACATCGAGTACAATATCCAATCTACCAGAGAGGCTTTTGGCTTGAGCCAGATCAATGAGGAAGCCTTTCCCGCTGAGAAGTCACCAAGCTACCAGGATGTAGTCGAAAACGAAGAGACCATCAACAACATCAGGCTGTGGGACCACCGTCCGTTAAAGGACACCTATAATCAGATTCAATCGATTCGACTGTACTATGACTTTCATGATGTCGACGTTGACCGCTATATCATCGATGATGACTACCGTCAGGTCATGCTGTCAGCGCGAGAATTGTCTGCGGATAAATTGGCTGGAGAAGCGCAGACCTGGGTCAACCGCCGGCTACAGTTTACCCATGGCTATGGTATTGCCATGAGCCCTGTCACTGAGATTAGCCCGGAGGGACTGCCTGAATTGATGGTAAGGGATATACCTCCTGTTGGTGAGTTCAACATAGAGCGGCCCCAGATATACTTTGGAGAAGAGACAAATGACTACGTGATTGTGAAAACAAAGACCGAGGAATTCGATTATCCTATGGGTAATGAGAATGTCTACGGTTACTACCAGGGTGAGAGTGGGGTTAACATCGGCAGTTTTTTCCGTCGATTGGTCTATGCCTGGCAATTTGGTGACTTTAACATCCTTATTAGCGGCGAATTAACCCCGGAGAGCAGCATCCTGTATTATCGAAACATCGGAGAGAGAGTGAATCACCTGGCGCCATTTTTGAAGCTGGACAATGACCCATATCTGGTGGTGCTGGATGGAGGCTTATATTGGATACAGGATGCGTATACCACCACTGACCGCTATCCCTATTCTGAGCCATACGGGGATGGGCTGAACTACATTCGCAACAGCGTTAAAGCGGTTATTGATGCCTACGATGGCAGTGTCACTCTCTATGTCACTGAGCCAGAGGACGCTTTAATACGGACATACCAGGCTATCTTCCCCGACCTCTTTGTCTCCGGGGAGCAAATGCCCGAGTCTTTACGAATCCACCTCCGTTATCCTGAGGACATGTTTAGTATTCAAGCCTCGGTATACCGAACCTACCATATGCAGGATGCCCGGGTATTTTACAACAAGGAAGACCTGTGGGCTGTGCCCATGGAGGTCTATGCCGGCGCAGGACAGCTTATGGAGCCCTACTATGTCATCATGCGGCTGCCCGATGAGGAGAAGGAGGAGTTCTTGCTCATGTTACCCTTCACCCCGGTGAACAAGGATAATACCATTGGCTGGCTTGCTGCCCGCTGTGATGGGGAAAATTACGGCAAGCTGCTTGCCTACCATTTCCCCAAGGAGCGTCTGGTGTATGGTCCCAGCCAGATCGAGAACCGAATCCAGCAGGATACGGTCATCACCGAGCAGCTTGCCTTATGGGGTCGTGGTGGGTCTCGAGTTATCCGCGGCAACCTGTTGCTGATTCCCTTAGGCAAGTCAAATCTATACGTGGAGCCAGTCTTCCTCCAGGCGGAAATAGGTGGGCTTCCAGAGCTGAAGCGAGTTATTGTGGCTGCCGGTGAGCACATAGCTATGGAACCCACATTGCAGGGAAGCCTGGCGGCTATCTTTGGTACTGAGGCGCCACCGACTGAACCTGATATTGAACCGCCAACTCCACCAGGACCGGAGGAGCCGGTAACCGCTGAGATAGCCAGTCTGATTGAGGAGGCTCAGCAGCATTACAACAATGCTCAGCAGTACCTTAAGGCGGGTGACTGGGCTAGCTATGGAGAGGAGCTGGACGCTCTGGAGGCGGTGCTGGACCGGCTGGCAGAGCTCGTTGCTGAACAGCAAAGCTAGCCCATTGGCTCGACAATCTGGCGAGCTGCGCAGTTTTCTAGCCACCTTCGAGCAACAACTAATAACCCCTATTTACAACAATTAGCAAGGCGAGTGGACAAGAATCAACAATAACGCTATAATATCTTTTGTAGGAGTAGCATGGTGGAAGCAGTAAAAGAGATTATGACCCCGGAGCAAGTGGCTAATTATCTCCAGCTCAATAAAGATACAGTCTATCGCTATATTAGAGAGGGTAAGCTTGTAGCTTCTAAGTTAGGGCGAAACTATCGAATTCCAAGGGAGAATGTGCGTTTATTCCTTCTGGCAACCAGCACCAGCCAAGCAGCCAGAGAAGCCCTATTCAGTCGCCTGGAAAAGGTGGCTGATAGGAATAAAGGAATTTCTTTCGAAGAGGTGGAAAGAGATGTAGCTGAAGCCATTGCCGAAATTCGTCATGGGAATGACTGATGCTCAAGGCGGTGGTGGATACGAATTTACTGGTCTCAAGTTTCATATCTCCTTTTAGTTACCCCAGAGAGATAGAGAGACGCTGGCGAAGGGGAGAATTTGTTTTGGTTACCTCTCACGAAATTGTTGAAGAGGTAAATCGTGTTTTGCGATTACCGCGCATTCAAGTGAAATACCATCTCGCTGAATCTGATATCCAAGCCTTTGTTCTTGCTTTAATTCACAGGGCTAACTGTGTTGCTGGGAGATTAATCCTTAAGGGTGTAGCTCCTGACTCCGGTGATGACAAGGTTATCTCCTGTGCTGTTGAAGGAGAGGCAGCTCTTATTGTAACCGGTGATAAAGCATTGCAGCGACTTAGAGAATACCAGGGCATCAAGATTATTAATGCAGAGGCATTTATCAGCGTTCTAGAAGAGAAATAGAACTCGAGCCTGATTGCACAATCCGCGAGATTACGAGTCCTCCAGCTATCTTCAAGCACCGGGGAATAGCTCTGCCTGGCGATGCAGGTGCCAGTTAGCTAGGCCGAGTGGGTAAAAGGGGGAAATAACGAAGGTGACCGTGAGTATAGCAGGGTGAAATTTGCCGAAATAATAGGACGATAGTTATGATAATGGTATGGCATCACTAAAATAACTCCGGGAAAATCTCTGGCAGCGCGCTCATTATGTCCTTATTCCCCGCCTAAATCTGCTTCAAGCGTTGATGTGAAATCCCGATATTCGCCCGCTCCTAGCGGTTGGAAGAACAAGTCATAGCTTTCTGGGAGATGAACTTAAAGTAATATCGCTGCTGGCATATCCCCCAAATGGTCACATATTTCCACCCATTTGTCATGCCATTTACCCCCAAATGGGCATTGTCTTGGTTGCTTTGTATGGTATAATATAACCTGGGCAGCTGCATACGAGTAACTAACACGAGAGGCATAGATGCTGTGCCCACAACTGCATAAGATTGAGAGTTGGGGTGAAAGAAAGGCACTGGAATCGTTGTCTGATAGCGGCTACAGGTGGTCCTTTGTTTTTGGGAATGTAGTTAAGAACATTAAACGATGAGGAGGTGGATATGGCAGAAGACAGAATAGTACCCTGGGATGGAAAGTCGGGTAAAAAATATAACTACTGGATTTATGAAATCGGGCAATCTTTTGAGCACGTGCCAGGTAATTATTGCTTTGCAAAAGAAGTTAAACCACATAAATGGATACCAATTTATTTTGGGGAAACTAGCGACCTCGGTGAACTCTTTGACAGTCATCACAAGATGTCCGACATCCAGCGGGATGGGGCTACACACATTCACACGCACACAGGCAACGCAAACAGGGAAGCTCGTCTAGCTGAAGAAGCCGACCTTGTGGAGAAATGGCACCCGAAATATAACGATTAGCCTAGGTTCTCCGGTAAAGCTTCAAACTATCCTCAAACTTAGCATGTCTTCCACATGAGGTTATCTGGCAGCTCCTCGAATTTTACAAACTTATAATGCCTTGACCTTTATCATCGCCAACCTGGCCCTTCCTGGTTTCGGCCTTGCCCTCTTTTCATCTCCCAATACGAATGCAGTCATGAGTTCTGTTGAAAAGAGGTCTTACGGAGTAGCTTCGGGCGCACCTGGAACGATGCGCCTGATTGGGCAGACACTTAATATGGGGATTGCTATGCTGATAGTTGGCATGTATATGGGTAGGGTCCAGATTACACCTGAATACTATCCACTTTTCTTGAGAAGCGAGGAAATAGCCTTCCTGATTTTTGCTATCCTTTGTTTTGGAGGCATATTTGCCTCACTGGCAAGAGGCAGGATACGATAAAGACGTTTAGCAGCATATTTTACCTCTAAGCAAACAAAATGATGATTTATTATAAGGTAATTACCATATTGACTGCTCTGCTATATAATGAGAATTGGAGAAGGTGCTTCTACTATGCTTGCAGCTGAAGTCAATCATATATTCAAGTCCTACGCAGACAAGGCCGTGGTTAACGATCTATCCTTCTCTGTCGCTCGAGGTGAGATATTCGGTCTAATTGGTCCTAATGGTGCGGGCAAGACTACCGCCATCAGGATGATGATGGACATCATCAAGCCAGACGCGGGCGACGTGATAATCCTCGGCGAGAAGTTGAGTGAAGCTAGCAAGAATAAGCTTGGCTACTTGCCTGAGGAAAGAGGACTATACAGGAAGCTGACTGTCATCGATTCCATCATCTATCTTGCCTCCCTCAAGGGTATGGACAGGCACTCAGCCGAAGAAAAAGCTAACGAGCTGCTCAACCAAACAGGTATGTTACCGCACAAAAGAAAGAAGATTGAGGAACTGAGCCAGGGCATGGGGCAGATTATCCAATTCATCGTTACTATCATCCATGACCCGGAACTGGTTATTCTTGACGAACCCTTTGCCGGTCTCGACCCGGTTAACACCGAGTTATTGAAAGGGATGTTCGTTGACTTGAGGAATCAGGGTAAAGCCGTAATCCTGAGCACACACAGGATGAATGAAGTAGAGGAGCTTTGCGACCGCATATTAATGATAAACAACGGACGCGCAGTTCTTTACGGGAATCTGATTGAAATCAAGTCAAGCTATAGAAGCAATTCGGTTATTCTGGATTTTGATGGTGAGCTGGGGGAAGTGCCGGGGGTTACCGAGAGGCGCACTCACAAGGGCTACGTTGAGCTGGTCCTTGATGGAAATACAACTCCTCAGCAAGTCCTGGAACGATTGGTAAGCACCGGCATAGTAATCAATCGCTTTGAGGTAGCTACTCCTCCACTGAACGAAATATTCCTGAAAGTTGTTGGTAAAAAACATGGATAAGACGCTATTGATATTCAGACATGAATTCCTGCACACGATAAAGAGGAGAGGGTTTATCATTATGACCCTTATTGTGCCACTCGTAGCCCTTCTGGCCATAGGAGGTTTCCAGCTCATATCAGGAGTTGCAGAGCCGCCCGTTGCAGGAGAAGTAACCATTGGGTATGTAGATAAGTCAGGCGGATTCGAGGGATATACCCAACAGGGTAAGGTAAATCTGGTTCGCTTTGATGCACAGAATGACGCGACTGAAGCACTGGTAGAGGGGGATATCAAAGAGTATTTCGTCATTCCGCCGGATTATATCTCGACGGGAGTGGTTAGCCTGTATACTCTGGAGAAACAACTGGTGGCACCAGAGGACGTTGCGACGGCAATCAGGAATTTCCTCTTGAGTAATCTATTGGAGGGTAAGGTGCCCGCGGCCACTGTAGACCGGGTAGAAGCACCCTTGAATCTGGTCACCACCAGGCTTACTGAAACCGGCGACATAGCTCCGGAGCAAGGCGGATTCGGGACTTTCATCATTCCAGTTGTTTTTGGCATTCTACTTGTGTTCGCCATCATTTTCTCCTCCACTTATCTGCTGCAAGGGCTTGTTGAGGAGAAAGAGAATCGCCTTATAGAGATATTGTTGTCCTCCGTTTCCGCCCGGCAGTTACTCACCGGCAAGGTTTTAGGGATTGGTGTTGCCGGGCTGGTGCAGGTAGGCGTCTGGGTAATCTCGGCGTCACTCCTGTTGAGCCTGGCCTCATCCACTTTCGGCGGCTTTATCAGCACAATACAATTACCAGCTAACTTCCTTGTTCTGGCTGTAGTGTATTTCATCCTGGGCTACTTGTTGTTCGCCGTGCTTTCAGCAGGTATCGGCGCCATCAGCTCCAGTTCCCGGGAAGGACAACAACTGATCGGGATTTTTACACTTCCCTTACTTATACCTATCTGGTTCATGTCTCTACTTATGTTGTTTCCGAACAACCCAATCTGGGTAGTTCTTACCATTTTCCCTGTCACAGCTCCTGTGGAAGTGATAATAAGGCTCGGCGTGAGTGAAATACCTGCCTGGCAACTGGCTGCCAGTATAGCGGTGCTGGCGCTCTCCATCATTGGGGCTTTATTATTGACCAGCAGGGTTTTCAGGACTTACTTGCTGATGTATGGGAAAAGACCAAGGTTCGGGGAAATTATCCGAAGCCTCAGGAGTGGATAGGCTATGGTATCCGGCTATACGCACGAAATCGGACATGCCTATGTTCGTGCAATGGTGGCTGGTCAATAGGTTTACAGCTAAAGGGTAGCAATATAGCTTTCCTTCTTTTTTGTGTAACATTTTGACGAATTTAGGCCCAATTCACGATTCAGGGAGGCCGATAACCTCGGCCTCCCTGTGCCATAATCTCGCCTCCGCTATCGCTTGAAGGTTCGGATTCAAACCGAACAATCAGCCACAGCAGGGGGGACGACCATTACCCAAATGTAGTTCCATCCTTTGGATAGAACCTTATTTGTAACAGCTTTGTGCCGTCGTTAACCAGACCCTGCTCCGTAACCACAAGGTCCGCGATATTGAAGGTCCACATGCCGTCCTCAGGGGCATAGTACCAGGCCATCGGTGGAGTTAGCCCTGAGTTGTAGCATAGCCATTCCTCTACAGTAACGTTGGCTGTATCTTCAATATTACACAACTCCATTCCGGGGTAGGTGGTTGTGTTGGTTGCATTCGCAGGCACATCATAATCGTCTATGACTCCATCCGGGGTACCGTTTGGCCCGCTGATATCTACGTCGGGATGGACAACCCAACCTACGTAAGTGAATAGAGCAGTTATGTCCGTCGCTTTGGACTTCCCCTTCCCTTTTGTTACTGCGGGGTCAAACCTTACGTACGTCTCATTTTCAGCTGTGTACAGATTTGATCCAATGATCAGACCTAACGCTAAGAGAGAATCATCACAAGATGTCAAGTTTGCGAAGGCACTGGTGTTTGTTCCATTGTCATTACACGCCTGTTTTACCACGTTCGGGTACAAGATTACAGAACTTGCGTTGCCGTTTTGACCATGGTTTGGTTTCCCCAGAATTCTGCCGAAGACAAAATAGCCGTCTGCTTCATAAGGTAGCTGGACTTTCGCTGTCCCATTATCGACGGCGCAAGGGTCAAGCACTGTGAGGTTTGTCACAGATGACTTCTTATTTGTGACGTATTGTATCGTTGCAGGACCATATTCATCAACGAATACTGAGCCTCCGCCAGGCGTTTCGGTGCAATTGTACCCGGCCTTTTTCCCATGGATGTTCAGGTTGAAATGCGGTCCGGCTGGAAATCCATTTGGCCTTGCAATGGTCTGATTGCCCTCTCCAGCATGCGGTGGTTTCCCTGTATCCGGTGGTTTCGCTGCCATTGCTATTGAGCCCCCGACAGCCAGTGTGACTGCCAACAGGACAGATACCAGGATTATCATATTTCGCTTCATTTCTTACCTCCTCTTTCGTTTTGTCTGCTATTGTGTCTTTCCATCGCTGTTGACTCACTCTTGCTCTTTTGTGATAGCTCTCACCTCCTGCAACGTTTTATTTCACTGGCTGTTCCCCTCCCCACACCATCCGAAACACAATAGTTGAAGATTAATTTCCAATTTTGGAACAGGTGAAACTCTTGTAGCAAATCTAACATGCGTTTGATTCAGGGTCAATTGCATCATCTTTACTTTACCTCTAAACCTTCCAGAAAATAGTACTAGGACGTTTGTCGGCTAGCAGGCATGGCATAGCGGCAAATTGCATTCTTAGATAATCGTAATCCTCTTTAGCCGAGAGGACGAATTGAGTAGTTTATGGCACAATCTTCTTGGTCCGTATCAGGAGACCACATACATACTAGGCTACCGGTATCTATATGCACGTCCCACGCCAGCGGTTAAGAGGAAGCATTGCACTTTCTGGCGGATTGTTCAATTTGGCGAATACACTATAATTAAACCTATGAGCTACATTGCATCCTGGAGTGGGGATAAAGACAGTTGCTTCGCCGTGCATGGGGCAATAGATAAAGGATACGAGTTTTCTCACCTGGTGAACTTCATTTTCAAAGAGTTCCATAGAGTAAGTTTTCATGGCACACTATGCTGAAATTGGCTATGGGGAGAATTGTTAGCTGATTATTGTCGTTCTGTATTCTTTGAAGATTGCTGATCACACACTTATCTGTAACACTTCTTGTATTCATTCGTTAATTAAGGAGGAAGGATAATTGCAAGGGGACAGAAATAACGAAGTTGTATCGGAAGCAGGTCTGCTGATAGATAAAGCCGTAGATGGTGATGCCGATGCCTTCGGGAGACTGTACGACATGCATGTTGATCGGGTTTACAGACACATCTACTACCGGGTAGGCAATGTTGTCGATGCCGAGGACCTGACCCAGCAGGTTTTCCTCAGGGCGTGGCAGGCAATTCGCAGATATAAAAAGACGTCAAGCCCATTTCTTGCCTGGCTGATGACGATCAGCCACAATCTGGTTGTTGATTTCTACCGCTCAAAAAAGGAGGGGGTATACCCATACCCTGACTTTGAACTCCCGGCTGATGAAACTTACTCAAGCCCAGAGCGCTCGGCAGAAGCCCACTTTGACCAGCGACAACTGCGCAGGGCAATCCTGGAGCTCCCTGGCGACCAGCAACAAGTCATCTTGATGCGCTTTATTGAGGGTTTCTCCTATCCCGAAATCGCCTCTTCCCTGGGCAAAAGCGAAGGAGCTATAAGGGTCATTTTACACCGTGCACTTGTAAGACTAAGGAAAATCCAGGAAAAGGTTCGGCAATGAAAAGGATAGAAGACATATTAGCCCAGTGTATTGAGGACATCAAGGCGGGAAAAGCCAGCCTGGCAGATTGTCTCGAGCGTTATCCTTCCATGCGCGAGCAGCTGGAACCACTGCTGAGGATTGCCTTGAGCATTCAGGAGCCGCCAGACATCAAACCCTCCAATGCTTTTAAGATGAGGACACGAGTCTACCTCATGGAGCACATACACGCTGGGAGAGCGGCGGAGAGAACGTGGGGGTTTGGCTTCTGGTCTAATGTGAGGCAAGTCTGGAACACTGTCTGGTTAAAAAGGATGGCAGTCATCGTTCCTTCAATGATAGTTGTTCTTGCCCTAGTCGCAGGTACGGCTTATGCTGCACAGGACAGCCTCCCCGGCGACACCTTATATCCGGTGAAACTCGGTACGGAGCAGATTCGACGAGTGCTGACTATTGATGACAGTGCTGGCACGGAACTTGAGCTAAAATTCGCCGGCATTCGTTTAAAGGAAATAGAAGCCGTAGCCGACAAGCGGCCAGATGAAATAGGTGTTGCCATCATTGGATATGAGAGAAACCTTAACATGGCTATTGAAAGGGCAGAGCACGCGAAGAATAGCGGGGTATCAGCCAGTATGATGGAAACAGTTACCTTAGCTATATCAGGACACCTGTCCATACTCGATGGACTTGGGGATAGTGTTCCGGAACCGGCCAAAGATGCTATCTGGAATGCGGAAGAAATAGCTATTAATGGGCACGTCAAAACGTTGCAAGCCTTGGCGAGACAAAAGCCGGGCAGAGCCGCGGAGATAAATCTGGAGACTATGCAAGGTAGACTGGAAAGAGCGAAAGCCAAATCAGAGAAAGGCGCAGTCAAAGAAGCGGAGATAGCTCTCAAGCAGTTTGAAGAGCTACGCAGTTTGGCGAGGAGATCTCCGAAATCGCTAAGGGGATGGGTTACGATACCAGAACTGTTGATGAATTGAATGCCGGAGCTACAGCAGGTCAGCTAGAGGTTCTAGGTTTTATTTATAGTCATTTCCCCGAAGGAACAAAGGAGGCTGTAGAAAGAGCAATGAGGGTCTCCATAGAGGGTCATGGGCAGGCAGTCAAAGGCCTGCAGCAGCAAGGTGCCCTGGATGACATTCCCGAGGAGCCGCCTCTTCCAGATGAAATTCCAGATGATGTTAAGGGGAGGATACTGAAGCCAGAGTCAAAAGGCCCGGGGAACGGGCAACCATAGTCCTGCCATTTACCGTTCCCCCTGTCACCATATTAATCCCAGCATCTGCCGGGCGCTGCGTTAGTTCGAATTGATTCTATTACCCAGCCTCTTTTTTCACAATTATTGCAAAATTGACCTCATCGCGCTGGTGCAAAGTGTAACAATTATGACCGGCTTGCGTTATTAATTATATAGTAGGGAGGTGAAAGAAATGAAAAAGCTAAGTATCGTTCTACTTATCTGCATACTGTCTCTTACATTCTGTTTTAGTGGAACAGTCTACGCCCAAGAAGGTGAGGTGCTTCCTGACCCGGGTATTACCCCGGACAGCCCGTTTTACTTCGCAGATAGATGGGCTGAGCAGCTTAGCCTGACGTTTACCTTTGGAGAAGAAGCCAAGGTCCAAAAGGCTCTACAGTACGCCGAAGAGAGACTGGCT
>Ga0209979_1002556_pt1 | contig 17230 bp, 22 predicted proteins | sample AnhtaG_FD_183114 | JGI IMG/M metagenome (GOLD analysis project Ga0209979, IMG submission 183114) | Deep subsurface microbial communities from Anholt, Denmark to uncover new lineages of life (NeLLi) - Anholt_01485 metaG (SPAdes) (version 2) | ecosystem: Environmental > Aquatic > Marine > Oceanic...
GCTGCTCTCGTCGCCGTCCCAATAGGTGTGTACTTATGGACTCAGCCCCAGGCCGATGTGCGAGTGCAGCAGCTCAGCCAGCCCCTGGGTCTGCTGGTCCAAGGCGATCCCCGCCTGGTCATAAAGTTCACCCTGGATACCCTGAAGATGTTCACCTTCCGGGGCGATCCCGTCTGGCGCTACAACCTGGCGGGGCAGCCTGTCTTCGAGCCTATCAGCGGTGCCCTGTTCTACCTTGGCCTGGCCTCTGCCCTGCTCCGCTGGCGGCGGCCACGATACGCTTTCCTGGGTCCTCTGGCTGCCCATCGCTCTGGTGCCCAGCATGCTCACCGACTACGCTCCCTCCTTCCTGCGGGCCAGCGGTGCCCTGCCCGTGGTCTACATCTTCCCCGCCCTGGCCGTCGAGGCCTCCTGGCGTTGGCTCGTCGGGAGCTTCGGCCAGAGGGCCTGTCCCTTCGACAAACTCAGAACATCGCCTGAGCGAAGCCGAAGGGCCTGCTACGGGCTGGCCGTCGTTTTGCTGCTCCTCCTGGCCGGCAACGCCTGGTGGACTTATCGGGACTATTTCACCATCTGGGCGGAGCAACCCGAGGTCCGTTTCGTCTATCAGACCGATCTGGCTGAGGCCGCCCACTATCTGGACGAGAGCGACATCGCTGACACCGTCTGCCTGTCCTTCTCCAGCCCCCACGACCTGGACCCCTTCATCTTCGATTTCACGCTGAAGAAGGAGGCGAAGATCAAATGGTACGACGGCCCATACAGTTTAGTCTTTCCAAACGGGGGCGAGAGAGCCCTTTACATCTTCCCTGCCTCCACCCCCCTCCATCCAGGGCTGAAAGAGGAGTTTTTCCAAGGCACCCGTCTGGTGCAAGAAAAGCGCTTCCCCAATGGCGAACTGGCCTTTTCCGCTTATGAACTCCAGGCCCGAGAGGTGCTCCAGGACAAGATCGAGGTTCTCCAGGGCAGCTCCTCCGCCCTTTGGAGCTCGGAGGTCCAATTCCTCCCAGGCGACCCCCAGGGTCTTCGCCATTCCATCTCCTTCCCCGTGGATTTCAACTACCAATTGGAGTTTCTAGGCTACGAGCTTGCCAGCGATACCTTAGCCCCACCTGCCCTGAGCGAAGCAAGTCCTGAGCCCAGTCGAAGGGCCGAACGGGGGGAGTGGGCTCATCTGACGACCTACTGGCGAGTCCTGCAGGACATCGCGTCGCCCTTACCCCTGGCTATGTTCGTCCACCTGCTTGACAGCCAGAGCACCGTCTGGGGAGGGAGGGACATCCTGAGCGTCTCGACCGCCGGTTGGGAGGCCGGGGACATCTTCGTCCAGGTGCACCATTTCCCGCTGCCCTCCGATGTCCCAATGGGCGAATATCAACTGGAAATCGGGATTCATTCCCGGACGGACATGCAGCGTTTCGCCATCTTCGAAGGGGGGCAGCCTGTTGCCGATAGGCTATTGCTTGAACCGATCAGCATCACGAGCCGGTGATCCGAGCCGCGAAGGAGGCAATGATATATGGAGGAAATCGTACCCGGTCTGGTAGGACAGAGCGAGATGTTTGTGCGTCAGGAGAACACGGCCCGACACCTGGGCAGCGGGAACGTAGCCGTGCTGGCAACTCCGGAGATGGTCAGGCTGATGGAGAAAGCGGCCGTGGCTGCTGTTGACCACCTCTTGCCCGATGGCTACCGCACCGTGGGCGTGGAGGTGGATGTCCGGCACCTGGCAGCCACCCCGGTGGGCACGAGGGTCCGAGCCCAGGCGGAGCTAGCCGCTGTCGAGGGCCGCAAGCTCACTTTCCGCGTGGAGGCTTTTGACGAAGCAGAGAAAATCGGCGAAGGAGAGCACAAGCGGGCCATCATTGACCTGGAGAGGTTTACGGAGAGGGTCGAAGCAAAGAGAGGAAAGTAGATTTGTCAGCGCTCTGGAAAGCCCTCACCATCCCCCGCCTCGCTTCGTCCTTCGACAGGCTCAGGACGCTGCTCGGCACCCCCTTCCTCTCCGAAATCTTGCCCTGAGCAAAGCCGAAGGGTTGGGAGAGGAAGGGAGTTAGGGGGATGGTGAGGGCCAATCGCTATCACTTTCCAGACGTGCTCTTAGGTCAGGCCATTCTTCCCCTCTCCCAAATCTTCGTTATCTTCCACTGCAAGGTGCCCGTGTCCAAGCAGAGTTCAAAAGTGTCCTGGCCTGGGGTCATGACCAGATAGTGGCGGACCTGGTGAGGGCCATGCGGCTCTACCCACCGACGCCCGACGTCGCTGATGCGCACATCTCGCCCTTGCCAACTGAACGCTACGGGGGTAACCCTGCCGGCATCATCGAAGCGGGCCTCGACGCCGGTCGGTATCTCTACGAATTTCATGATCGCCTCGCCTCCAGGTATTCGCGGAGCATCTCTAAAGCTGCCTCGGATGCTTGCCATTTGTTTCTCACCCTTCGCCCATGCCGCAAATGTTGCTCACAGCGCTCGAGGTCTTGGGCTGCCAGGGCCACGTAGGCCAGGCCTACTGGCTTCTGGGGCGTGCCTCCGGTTGGGCCAGCGATGCCTGTGGCCGAGATGGCTACGTCGGTGTCAAAGAGGCGGCGAGCGCCACGAGCCATCTCCCGCGCAGTCTCTTCGCTAACTGCCCCGTATACTGAGAGGGTTTCGCGAGATACCTCTAGCACTCGTTCCTTGACCCTGTTTGAATAAGCCACCACGCCGCCGATGAAATAGGCCGAGCTCCCAGGCACGTTGGTCAGCCGGTGGGCGATAAGGCCGCCGGTGCAGGATTCGGCCACGGCAATGGTCAGCCCCTGTTCGGTCAAAAGCCGGCCGACAATCTCTTCTAAAGTACTCATGAGATCAGCCTCGTCTCTGGCGGAGATTGCCCTGAACCCCAGGCGTTGAAAAAGTGAGGCCCCGATCCGAAATCGACGCCTCACTTGGCTGCTTACTCGGCATTGGTGGCGTGTCTAGCCAGCCCCGTGGAATAACATATTCCACAGGGCCAGCACTCCTCATCCCTTCGGGCCGGATGGCCCTCCCTCCGGGGCGGAAGCCCCTCTGGGGCGGAGCCTGGGCTGGAGGCTGGGCCGGAGGCAGCCAAATCTGGCGTCCGCTTCCACTCTGGCGTCCAAAAGCTCCTTCAACGCTTCAGGCGTATCAGCGCGGATGACGTCCAAAGTGGCATCGAACTTCCCCAAGGCTTCGAGCACGTCGTCAGCGAGATTGATGGCCGTGATGGTATGGCCAAGGTCGCCGTGCACCACCCCTGCGTCGTCGTGACTCTGTCCGAGGGTCACTCCGAAATGCATCAGATAGTTGCTCGCTGCCTCGTACCAATCCCACGATATGCCTTGTGGGAACAGAAAGTAATGGCTGCGATAATGCCCCTCGACCTCTTCCTCCTCATCGAACTTGGGCCGCAAGACAGGCTCTGTGTCTCTCAACATCTTAACCGCCGGGACCGCCTTACCACCGGGATAATAACCATCCAGCAGCCAGACGCAGTGCCCGAAGAAGTATGGGGGCGCCTTGACGGCAATCCATTCGAACATGGCCACCGTGGCATCGGCGTGCCATTGGAGGTCATAGCCCGGGTACCTATTGTCTTGTTGAATCACCTGGCCCGTCCTGGGGACCCATGGTCCACCCTCCGTGCCGATCAGGGGCACCTCCAGCCCGAAATACTGGCGGAGCAGCGTCTGGGGGACCTCGCCGCACATCAAGCTCACGTCGTCGTCAAAGATCGTGCGACCTGGGTCATCGGCCTGGCAGATGGGGTCATCGGGATACTCGAAGTGCCACTCGCCATCCGCGTCTCGGTAGAAGTGGTTAGCAAAGTAGGGGTGAATAGCTATCCATGCCCCGTTCTCGAAAACCGCCTTGGCTCGGTCGAAGGCGTTTTCCGCGAGCCATCGAAAGTAGCCCTGGTAGGTGGTGATGCTCCCGTGCCTTTCATCGTGGCCAGAGGTGGCCAGAGCGGGGAGGGCAGGGTAGCCACCACGCTCGATCACTGCCTCGGCGTCGTCGAGCCAGTTGGGCATGACTATCTCTGGAGCACCGTGTTGGACCATGCCCTTATACTCCTGCTTCCATTCGCCGTCGAGGTTAGGCTCGTTGTTGACCTCGAACCAGCGAGTTATGCCCTGGTCCACGTATTCCTTGAGGATGCTCAAGTGGGATTGGGGCAAAGTACCCGGATTGGGCTCCCCTCGATAGAGGCGTATCACGGGCATGATGCCAAGCTCGCGGAAGCGTTGGGCGGCATGTCTTTGGTTGCCGCCATAGTCCAGGATCTTGATCCAGCCCAGTTTCATCTGCACCAGCTTCTCATACCAGGCGTCATAGCGGTCCCAAACGTCACCCCAACCGTGCATACCGCGTGGGTTGCGCGAACGCTCGTAATCGCTCAGTTTCATGGTCCCTGTCCTTTCAAAAGTTTATGAGCGGTGCTGGAACCTCACCTTTGGCAATATATCACACTAATCTTACTTTGTCAATCCGGCCAGGCTCATGAGCCTTTTCAAGAGCATCCTGGTTTGGCTCCTAGCCACCACAGAGCCGCGCCCGCAGACGTGCCGAGGCGCGGAAGAGCCACACTGCCAGTGCCACCACGATCTTGAGCAACCACCAGACGATGGCGACCGGCAAGAAAATGCCCAGCCAGCGCCCGGAATGCAAATAATAGTACGCATCAGGTGGCGCAACGACCCACCGCCCCCCCCACCTGCTCGACGTAGTGCATGTAGCGCTCGTAGGTCTGCATGTCGAAGTACAAGTAGGAGATGTAACGGTCATTGTGCTCCCACAGCATGACGAAAATCAGATTAGGACTCGTCTCGAGCGCCGCTGGCCGCCGCAACCCCTGCAATTTGACCAACAACTCCCGGTCGTCGGTGTGCAGCACGCGCTCCAACGCTCTCGCCACCGCACCTGCGAGTCATACCGTTCGGCGTAGTTTTCGGAAAAATGGGCTGGATCGTAGCGCACTAGGCCCTGGATCTGCACCACTAGCACAAACAGCCCCGCCAGCACCAGCGCCAGCAGCGCCGCAGCCAAGACCCACAGATGGCGTTCATGCCCCTCACCTACCTGACCGATGCCCTGCGGCAGATCATGGTCGGTGCGTCGCCCTTCCACCCGCTGTAGCTGGACTTTGCTGTGCTGGGCGGGTGGCGGTGGCGCTTCTGGCGCTGGCGACGAAATTCTGGCGGTGGGAGTAAACTGCCCTGCGTAGCGATTATGATAGCAATGCCTGCCCTTGCAGTGGGCGGTTACTGGTTGGCTGCGCGGCTTCCGGCGCAAACAGCGCCCCCGGCCGCGGGTGCTTCCAGACTTGCCAGCCTGTGAGAATGTGGTATCATCAACATCGCAAAAGAAGGTGCCATGAGCACATCCCGTGTCTCCGTGGAACAACTCGAAGCGATCATCCGCCAGATGCCCGACGCCTTCACCATCCTCGATTTCGTTGAGGCCTTTCAGGAGCGACTCCCCGAGCTCTGGCAGCAGTTGGTGGATCGGTATGGCCTCTATGGCTCCGGCACCGGCTACTCGGCGCTCACCTACTTGAGCAACCGGCTCAGCAGCTACTCGAAGCGCAAGACGCCGGGCCTGCTACAACCCATGCCTGTGGGCTGGAAGCCGGAGGAGGGGCGCTACCTGCGGCGTACCACGTCCGACGAGCGGCAACACTTCGGCAGCCCTTGGATCGCTGTTTTCCACCGGTGGGAGGCTGCAGAGAAGGAAGTCCCATAGTCCATACTTCGCCCTCCTGTAACCTTCTCGCACTTTGGGTGTCTATATAAATAGAGCATATTCAAGAGACGGCGATGGGTTTCGACGAAGTGCGCAACCTGGCAGAGCTATACGAGCGATACTCTGGCCCGGTTTTCGGCTACCTGCTCCGTCTCTCCGGGGACCGCTTCCTTGCCGACGAGCTGACTGGGGAGACTCTCTATCGAGCTATGCTCGCCCTGGATGGTTTCCGGGGTGAGGCCAGTGTCAAGACTTGGCTGCTGCGCATCGCCCATAACCTCTACCTGCGGCGGGCGGAACGGGAAAAGCGTATGACCTCGCTGGAGGCACTGCAAGAGCAGGGTGTTACCTTTACCGCCCCGCAGGCTGGTGGGATACTCTGGAACGGGCAACCGGGATCAAACGCGCATCGGGACAGCTACTCATCCTCTCCCGGTTGGGGGTACCGCCCGATGAGCGCACGCGCCGAGGCTGCGAGTTCGTGCTGAGCAAGCCCTGGCTTCCGACGCGCCGACCGGTGTGCATCGTGCCCTGTTACACCGCCAACTGCCTGCGCTTCCTGGCGTACTTCGGCTGCGGGGACGATCTCCGCGTGGATGAAGGTTGGAGAGCGATGATCGAGCGGCTGGGGCGAGATGATGGCCTTATCTGCTGGTACCACAAGCAGCGTCCCTGCCACTGGCTGGCAGTCAAGGCACTGTGGGCCTTCACTGTCGCCCCCGCCGCTCAGGAAGTCCACACGGCGATGACTAGGACGGCCGAGGCGCTACTCAGCCACCCCTTCGACTGAACAGGTGAGGAAGCTCGCTGGCTGCGATTCGGCTTCCCCTGGTACTTCCAGTCCGACTTGTTGGACGCGCTGGAGGCACTGGCCGCCTGCGGCTATGCAGCGGACTCGCGCTTCCGAGCACTGGCGCAGCATATCGTCGCCAAGCAGAGTGACGACGGTCGCTGGCTCAAGGAGGGCGGCTCCACCGCCGTGCGCATCGAGCGTAAGGGGCAACCGAGCAAGTGGATCACGCTGAAAGCTTTGCGCGTGATAAAGCAAGCGGAGCGACCTCGCCCCCTACGCGCTGATCCACCGCTGGGACTGGTGATACGTCATTGAGCACAACCTGCACGTGATCAAGACGGCGGACTGGATCGTGGACCTGGGGCCGGAGGGAGGCGACGCCGGCCGCTGCATCGTCGCCCAGGGGACGCCGGAGGAGGTAGCGCAGGTGGCGGGGAGTTATACAGGGCAGTTTTTGAAGCGGGTGCTCCAGTGAGGCAAGGAGTAGGAGCAAAAGGAGCCAGCGAAAAACTGATGCTGCGTTCAGAACAAAACGACAGGAGGACATAAGAATGAAAGACCTATTCTCCAAATGCGGTGCCAACTGCGGCCGATGCCCATCCTACAAAGAGAACCTGCAGACCGACGAGGACAGGCAGCGATGCAGCGACGGATGGCACAAATACCTTGGCTTTCGACTAAGTCCTGGCAAGCTTCGCCTCTGTGACGGCTGCCAGGCGCCAGATGATGAAAACCCAATACGCTATCAGAACTGCTACGTGCGAAGATGCGCAGTGAGAAACGGCGTCGAGACCTGTGCGCATTGCTCTGCGTATCCCTGTGAAGATGTGCCCAGGGTTTCTCTGTCCACGGACGCAAGGGAAAGAACCGCTGCCCGATTAGGAACACCGATACCAGAAGAAGACTACCTTACTTTCATAGAACCCTATGAGGGCTTGAGGCATTTGGACGCCATACGCGCCTCCCTTGCTCCGGAAGATATCGTGGAGATGACCAAAGTCTCTGCAAGACCCAGGATCGTGAACTTCCCCGACGACCTGCCTTTCTCCAAGGAAGAGACGTCGGCGCTTGAAGCCCTTCATCGGCTTCTGGCCACAGTGGGATCGGCAGACGGCGTCTCATACGCCCGGCAGACAGTGCTCAAGAAAAGAAGACGGCACTTGGTCAAGATACTGTGGACGTTCGGACTCTTTGGCGAACCCAGGGAGGAAGGTGGCCTACACCTGGTGATTGACAGCGAGACCTACTTGGCGCAAAAGATACACTCGAGCTATTCAAGGGTGAAGGACTACTTCAAGACTCTGGGGGAATACGGCGTGCACTGTGAGCATGTCCCGTTGGTGGAAGAGGGATGGTTGACGCCGACGGGGGCGTTGAGGAAAAGGGGATGGTTCATGGAGCTGTCCTTCGATGATGATGCCGGCGGCGTACCAGCACTGAGAGCGCTTCAGAGCTATGCCATCAGGCTCCGCGAAGAGTACGGCGCAAGGGCATTCAGATATTTCTCAAAGGCGGATATGCGGGTTTCAAGTCTGCTACCAACTTGAAAGTCGCTCGCTGGAGTGAGTAGTTCGATTAGGCTGTTTCGATTGCATTGGACGCATGCCCATGGAAATGGATAAAACAGAGCAAATCAGGGAGCTACTGGAAATCCTCGATAGCGATGATCTGGACGAGAGTCTGATGGGCATCCAACTCCTGGGAGAAATCGGGGACGAGGACGCGTTGAGGGTGCTCAGAGAGCGGTTGGCCTCGGTCAACGAAGAAGTGTACGCCCTCATCGTCGCGGTAGGAAAACTGAAGAGGAAGCTGGGAGTGAAATAATGAACAACGATCTGACTCAATGGTTGCTGGAATCGGACGAGCCCTGGACTCGCTTCCGGACGCTGGTGGACTTGCTGGACCGGCCCAAGGACGACCCCGAGGTACAGGCCGCCCGCGCCGAGATGCTGGCTCACCCCCAGGTACAGGCCCTCATCGCCGAGGCCGCTACCTGGCCTGGCTACGTCCTCAAGCGACACAACGACGCCAGCCATCCCATCTACAAGTTCAGCACACTGGCTGACTTCGGCATGCGGGCCGATGATCCTGGCATGGACAAGGTGGTCGAGGCCGTGATGGCCCACCAGTCGCCGGAGGGAGCTTTCCAGAGTCTGGTGAACATACGCAAGGCGTTCGGTGGGACAGGCGAGGACATGTGGACGTGGATGCTGTGCGACGCGCCCACGCTGCTCTACGCCCTGCTGGCCATGGGCCCTTCGACTTTGCTCAGGACAGGCCTGGGCGACGACGAGCTGCGTCCTGAGCCCTTCGACTTCGCTCAGGATGCACCTGCCGAAGGGCACGTGCAGCGGGCGGTGGAGCACCTGGTGGGCCTGGTGGACGAAAACGGCTGGCGCTGCGTCGCCGCGCCGGAGTTGGGCAAGTTCAAGGGGCCAGGCCGCAGGGCCGACCCCTGCCCCATCGTCAACGTCTTTGCGCTGAAGGCACTGGCTCAAGTGCCGGAGTTGCTCGACAGCCCAGCCACGCGCACTGGCGCCGATATGCTTCTCTGTCACTGGGAACACCAGGGCGAGCGCAAGATCTACATGTTCGGGATCGGCACCGACTTCCGCAAACTCAAGTACCCCTTCGTCTGGTACAACATCCTGCACGTGGTGGACGTGCTCAGCCGCTTCCCCTTCGTCCACGCCGACCCCCGCTTTCTGGAGATGGTGGAGACGATCACCGCTCAGGCGGACGGGGAGGGGCGTTACACCGCCAGCTCGATGTACCGGGCCTGGAAGGGCTGGTCCTTCGCCGACAAGAAAAAACCCTCGCCCTGGCTCACCTTCCTGGTGCTACGGGTGCTGAAGCGGTTGTACGGAGAGTAAGCTAGAAGGTTCTATGAATGCTGTTGACCTTCTAGGCTAAATCATTGCAATGAGGAGGAAATCCAATGGACAAGATCATCGCTTACTGTGGACTGGTATGCACCGACTGCCCGGCCTACATCGCCACCCAGGCGGACGACCGCGCCGCGCTGGAGCAGGTGGCCGCGCGATGGCGAGAGGAGTACAACGCGCCCAACATCACCGTCGAGTCCGTCATCTGTGACGGTTGCCTGACCGAAGACGGACGGCATTGCAGCCACTGCTTTGAGTGCGAGATCCGCGCCTGTGGCGTGGAGCGGGGCGTCGTCAACTGCGCCTGCTGCGACGACTACGCCTGCGAAAGGCTGGAGGGCTTTTTCGGCCTTGTGCCGGATGCAAAGGTCACCCTGGACGGGATCAGGCAGAGTCTCTGATGGAGCAGCCTCCCGCAGGTTTTGAGGCCTGCGGGAGGCTCTTTGAAAGGCGAGACAGTGTGATTGTCAGGGAAATCGAGTGCAAGTCCGTCCTGACCAAATCGGGTATCGAAAGCGTTGACTACGCTCTCAATCCTTATGTAGGTTGCGCGCACGGCTGCGTGTATTGCTACGCCAGCTTTATGAAGCGCTTCACCGGACACAAGGAGGAGTGGGGGGCATTTGTGGACGTCAAGGTCAACGCGGCGGAGGTGCTGGCTCGGCAGATGAAGCGGGCGAAGCGGGGTAATATCGTTTCCAGCACGGTGACCGACCCCTACCAGCCACTGGAGGAGAGGTACGGGATCACCCGTGCCTGCCTGGAGGCGCTCACGGACTATGACTTCCCTATCTCCATCCTCACCAAATCCGACCTGGTGCTGCGCGACCTCGACATCCTCCCCCGCCTCCGTGACACGGAGGTGGGCTTCACCATTACCACCTTGGACGAGGAGGCGCGACGGGTGTTCGAGCCCCGCTCCTCGCCCGTCTCGGCCCGCCTGGCGGCCCTCGCCGAGCTAGCGGAGGCGGGGATCAAAACCTGGGCCTTCTGCGGGCCGCTTCTGCCCTTCCTCTCGGACGGCGAGGAGCAGATGGACGCCCTCTTCGAGGATCTGGCGAGGGTGGGCGTCTCCTACATCATCGTGGACAGCATGAAGCTCAGCGGCGCGATTTGGGGGAAGGTCAGAAGAGTGTTGGAAAGACGCTATCCTGATCTGGTGGAGGGATACCGCTATGTTGCCGCGAACCGCAGGCCCTACCACGAGGCGCTGATGGCCACGGCGCAAAGGCTCGCCGAGAAGCATGGCCTGACTTGGAGGGTATAACCATGACCATATTGGAGGAAAAGTATCTTGCTGGCTGCTGTGGCCTGTACTGTGGGCTGTGCCCCAGGTTCCAATCGAAAGCGCCCAGCAGGTGCCTAAGCTGTCACTTGGGCGAGCAACATTCCTATTGCAGCGTTTACCGCTGCTGCGTCACCAAGCGAGGGCTTTTCACCTGCGCTGACTGCGAGGAGTATCCATGTGAGAGGTTACTAAGGGTGCTGGGCGTGGAGGAGAGCCTCGATAGCTTCATAAGCCACAAGCCGGCCCTCCCCAACCTGGACAGAATCAGGGAGGTCGGACTGGAAACCTATCTGGGGGAGCGAAAGGAGCGGCGGCTTTTGGTGGAACATCTCCTCGCCAACTACAACGAGGGCCGCTCGATGAGCTTCTTCTGCGCGGCCTCCGCCCTGATGCCTCCCGATTTGATCCGCCAGGCGATAGCCGAGATGGAGAGGATGCTGACCAACAATCAGGTTAATGGTTCGGACCTGAAAGCCAAGGCCAAAGCCATGAGATCGTCCATTCAAGAATTGGCCTCGCAAGCTGGCATTGACTTGAAGCTGAGGAAAAAGCCTAAGTAAAAGTGAAGGAGTGCAAGATGCCGAGCGATCGAAAGAAGCTCGCTGCTCCGTGCGGTCTCTACTGCGGCGTTTGCAGCGACCTTGTTCTGGACGGGGTCTGCCACGACTGCGGCCAGTGCGCGGCGGGGCCTCATCGCCGTGCCTGCGACATCTACCACTGCTGCGTCACCGAGAGAGAACTCGAGACCTGCGCCCAGTGCGATGGTTTCCCCCCTGTAGTTGTACTCCAGGACAACTGCTGCACGCGCATCATCCAGTTCGCCTACGATCCCATCTGGCGGACCCACCTGCCCGTCCTGGAGAACCTGCGGCGGATACGGCGCATCGGCGTGGAGGCCTGGCTGGACGAGCAGGAGGCATACTGGGCCTGCCCTGAGCCTGGCCGAAGGGCCGACCAGCGTCGGCGGGACAGGTGGCTCCAGTTGCACAAGGAGTGCGGGGCCAAGTATGAACAGATTTACCTATCCCCCTGAAATCTACGTGAAGAACCCCTTCACCCTTTCTGAAAGATGAGAGGTGATAGTATAGAGAAGGACAGGATAAGCGAGAATCTGCGAGTTATTGCCACCACCAGCTTCCTGACTGGCCTGTTCTCCACCATGACGCGGGCTGTGTGGCAACCCTTCGTCCTCAGCCTGGGCGCGCCGATGAGCACGCTGGGCTTCCTGGAGAGCCTGGGCGGGAGAAGAGGGATTGTAACCGCCCTGCTCCAGCCCATCGGCGGCTGGCTCTCCGATCGCCTGGGGAGAAAGCCCCTTGTCGCTCTGGGCAGCCTCCTGGGCCTGCTGGTCATGGTATTCTACGTGCTGGCGGCCATCATCGGCGACTGGCGATGGCTACTGCCGGGGGTAATCTTACTGGGGGTTACTCTGGCTTCCAGTCCAGCCGAGACTTCGTTGGTCGCCGAATCGGCACAAGCCGGCCGGCGCGGCACGGCCTACAGCCTCCAGATGGCCTCTTGGATCGTGCCCGGTGTCTTCGCCCCGGCCCTGGGCGGATTCATCGCCCACCGCTGGGGCTTCACCCCGGTCTTTCTGATGCGCTTCGCACTGGAGGCCCTGCGGCTGCTCCTCATCCTCTGGCTCCTGCAAGAGACACTGAGTCGGGTCAACGGGGGGATTTCCTTGGTCGAATTGAAAGGGGTGCTGGCCAGGATGGTCGTGCCTCCCAGGGAGCTGCGGGGCTTCTACTGGGCCATGGCCGTGGACATCTTCGTCTGGGGACTGGGGGGCTCCCTCCTCTTCGGGATGCTGAGCGAGACCTACGGTTTCACCACTCTCCAGTTAGGGGTGATGTCTGGCGCACTCTCACTCTCCTGGGCGATCTCCCAACTGCCCATCGGGAGGCTGATAGACCGTTACGGCTCCAAGCCCTTCCTGGCCCTGTCGGAGGCAATTGGCATCATCGTCGTCGGCGGCTGGCTTTTCAGCACCAGCTTCGTGGCCTTCGCCGCTCTATATGCCCTCTTCGGGCTGGTGGCCGCCACTTGGGTGCCGGCCCTGCGGGCGCTCCTGGCCAACAGCGTCCCCACGAAGCAATTAGGGGAGGCAATGGGGCGGCTTTCCGCCTTCCGGGGACTGATCGGCTTCCCCGCGCCCTACATCGGCGGCCTGCTCTACGACCGCTTCGGGTTCCAGGCCCCCATCCTGGCCAACCTGGTCGGCGTCGCCATCGCCCTGGTGGCTGTTGTTGTGGCGGTGAAAGAGCCATCCAGGAAGTGAGGAGAAGATCTGCGAGCGACCCGTCTTGTCACAGCGGTCCTATCTTGTGCCTTGGCTCACCACCGGGCTGCGCAGGGTCCCGATTCCCTCGATCTCCACTTCCAACACATCGCCAGGTTGCAGTGGCCCCACGCCGGCCGGCGTGCCGGTGAGGATCACATCGCCGGGCTCCAGGGTCATGACCTGCGAGATGTAAGCGATCAGCTCAGCCACGCTGAAGACCATGTCGGCGGTGGAGGCGGTCTGACGGATTTCGCCGTTTACCCATGTCCGGATGGCAAGATGCGCGGGGTCCAGATCGGTGACGATGTAGGGGCCGAGGGGGCAAAAGGTGTCGCATCCCTTGGCCCGGGTCCATTGGTCATCTTGGCGCTGTAGGTCGCGGGCCGTGACGTCATTGCCGCAAGTGTAGCCCAGAACGAAGTCACGCGCTTTCTCCGGAGACACATTTCTGACCCGCTGTCCGATGACCACAGCCAGTTCCCCTTCGTAGTCCACCTGTTGTGACAGGAGGGGGTAGACGATGGGTTTGAGGGGGCCGATAACCGAGGAAGGAGGCTTAAAGAAAAGCAAGGGTTCCGGCGGCACGACCTGGCCGACCTCGGCGGCATGCGTGCAATAGTTGAGGCCTACGCCCAGAATCTTGGTGGGCTGACAAGGGCCCAGGAGGCTGACCTCGGTCAACGTCGCCACCTTCTCCGCTTGGCGGAACTTGCCGAAGATGTAGCCCTCGATTGCGTAGACGGCTTCCCCCTCGATCAGGCCGTAGCACGGTTGGTCATTCTTCAGAAATCGAACCAGTTTCAAGGACGAACCTCCTTTGGGTGAGCATCGCCATGAACTCGGCCAAAATGATGGCGGTGGCGCCCCAGACCTTATGCTCGCCCACAGCGTAGAAGGGGACGTGCAGGGGCGCGCCAGGTCCAGACCTCCTCGCGCCGGGTCGCCTGGTCCAGCAGCAGATGCAGAGGGACAAGCAGCAACTCGGCCACTTCTTTGCGATCAGGGTGAAAAGCCGGGCGTTGCGGTGCGTAAGCGACGAAGGCATGAACGATGTTGTTGCTGGGCGGGACATAGATGGGCGTGAGAGAACCGAGAAGCTCCAGCCCGTCGGCGACGATACCGATCTCCTCCTGAGCCTCGCGCAGCGCGGTCTCCTGGAGCGAAGCATCCCCTTCCTCCCACCTGCCGCCAGGCAGCGAGACCTGACCGCTGTGGTGATCCAGGTCGGGTGTGCGCACGGTCAGCACCAGGTGGAGCATGCCGTGAATGGGGTACAGGAGCAGCAGCACCCCGGCCTGACGAGGCTTGACGCCGGAAGGCGGACTGAACGGGCGTGGGCGCGGAGCCATCGTGATCTGCGCCTCGATGCCGGGCAGCGGACCACGCATCGCGGCGCGGACAAGCCCAATGGTAGAAGCCCTGACGGTGCTGTTCGTCATTCTTCGGTAGTTTCCCTAGCCTCTCTCTTTGCCGCCGCTTGCTGGCCAGGGGCAGTGCGGTGAACAACCCCTTCTCGTGGATGGTCTTGAGCTCTATGCCCCTCGAGGTGATCTCGAAGTACTTCATCACCAAGTGATTGGCATCGTGGGCAAATAAAACTGCTCGTGCTGCCGGTCTTGATCTTGACTACCGTCGCGCCGCACGCCGGGCAGAGCTGCCCCTCGCGGTAGGCGACCAGGAAAAAGCTTTGGTCCCAGCGGCCCTTTTTGCCGTACAGATCGCGTTCCCAGGCACTACCACCCAGGTCAATGCTCTCCTGCAACGTCTCTTGGATTGCTTGCCACAGGGCAGTTATCTCGTCATCGTCCAGCGTATTGATTTTCCGCAGCGGGTGGATCCCTGCCTTGAACAGCGGGTCCTGGACGTAGACGTTGCCGATGCCAGCGATCCGGCGCTGGTCGAGGAGGAAGGATTTGATGCCTCCACGCCGCCCTCGCAGCAATTCCCGGAACTGATCCAGTGTCAAGCTCAGGGCGTCCGGACCGAGCCGTGCGGTGGCCGAGTGATCGGCCAGCTCGGCAGCAAGGTGGGCGTAGCCAAACCACCAGAAGTTCACGGCCAGACAGGTGCCGTCGTCGAAATCAAAGATCAGGCGATACTTCTCTGGCAGCGTGTCCCGGGTGGTGAGCAGAATCTCGCCCCCCATCCCCAGATTCAGCAGCAGCCACCCTTGGGTCGTCTCCACGAAGAGCCACTTGCCGCGATGAGTCACATCGAGCAGTTGTGCGCCAGTCAGTGCCTCCACGAACGCCTCTTTCGGGGTATTCAAGCACTTGGGTTGCAGCACCTCGACGCTGGTGAAGGTCTTGCCCACCAGTTCCGTTTTCATCTGGCGGGCCAGGACGGTGATTTCAGGCAGTTCTGGCATGGTTCTCACTCTTCCTTTATCTAAGCTCTCACCAGCAACACCCCCAGCAGGATCAGCACCAGACTCCCTAGCACTGTCGCGTTCAGTTGCTCATTCAGCACCAGCGCTCCCAACATCAGCCCGTTGACGGGAATGATGTATGTCACCATCGTAACAAAGGTGGCGCTGGTCCGCTCGATGAGGGTGAAGTAAATTACATAGGCCACGACTGTCCCCAGGATGGTCAGCACCATCCAGCTCGCCAACACTGGCAGCGACGGTGACAGGCCAAAGGGACGGTCTATCAGCAAGCTGGCAGGCAGCATATAGACCATGCCCATCGTTAGTTGTCCAGTTGCCGAGACCAGCGGTGGTTGTCCCCTCAACCGCCTGCGGGCGTAGATGGCCACTCCAGCGTAGCAGAGGGAAGAGCCGACAACCGCCAACTGCCCGAGCAGGTCGGCCTGCAACTCCTGACGCAGGCCTGCCCTAAGCCCAGTCGAAGGGTCAGGCAGCATTAGGATTCCCACTCCCACAAAGCCGATGATCACACCTATGATCTTGGCCATCGCGACTGGCTCATCGTCAGTGAGGAAATGGGCCAGGATGACGGTGAAGATAGGCGTGGTCGCCTGCAACAGGGACGCCAACCCACTCGGGATGTATTGCTCGCCCCAGGAGATGAGCGAGTAGGGCAGCGCCGCGCCCAAGAAACCCAGCATCGCGTAAGCGCCCCACATCCGCCGGCTGCGGGGCAAGGAGAGTCCCCGGGCGCGCAGAATGCCCCACATGATGACCGTCGCCAGGGTCACCCGCCCTGCAACCAGCGTCAGTACCGGCACCTCGGCAACGATGACCTTGATAAACAGGTAGGAGGCTCCCCAGATTATGCCCAATATCAATAGCAACAATAGATTCATGTGACGCCGCCTTCAGCATGGGAGACTTGGCAAGCCATCCGGTTTATTGATTCTGCCTATCGGCTCGCTAGTCTACATCTCCCCCCGAAACGCTTGCGCGTCGGTTATGACCTGGTATGCCGCTTCGCTCGTTACTCCCAGGCCCAGCTCCACAGCCCGCCGGATCGTGGTCATCTCCCACGGGCCCTTCTTCAGGCTGTGGCCCGGATAGCTCTGGATGACTTTCAGAGCCTCCACGTCAATGGCGATCCGGTCACCCGAAGCGAGGATGAGGTTGGGCTCCCGCAGCTCCCCCCTGGACGGGCCGCCAGAGATGAAGCAGCGGCGGGCGTCCATGATGATCAGGTCTGGCGCGATGGCCAGATTGAGCTCGGCCAGCTTCTCTCTCAATCGCCAGAGGTGCATCCCCACCCGGTCCCGGCGCCTGACAAAGCCCATGGCAAGCTTAAGACTCAAGGTGAAACCAGCCAGGTGATGGGTCTTGACGCAGCAGACGTAGACGATCTTTCCGGCTTCAAACCCCGCTTTGGCCAGAGCGACCTTCCTGAGATAGCGCCCACCGGTCTCCACCGGCATCCACTCACGCTCATCAAAGATCAGCACCTCGGCTCCCGCCTCTTTGGCTGCTTGGAGCATACCTGTCTTACGCAAGGTGTCTCTGGTAGACAGCTTGATCGTGGAGGACTCGCCCACGACGACCCTGCCCGCCCCGCGCTCGTAGAGCAGCTCGATAACCGCCTTGACGAACTGAGGATCACTGGCGCCCGGCGGCGGGTCGCTGGTGTTGAAGTTGGGCTTGACCAGAATCGTGTCGCCCGGCCCCACCAGTTTCTGGAAGCCTCCGATGGCGGCCACGGCCTGGTCGATGTTTCTCCTCAGGTCTCCGTCGCACCGCAGCTTGCTGACCAGGGCCTTTCCTTCGTTGGTGAAGATGTTCTCTTTCACTGTTCCCTCCGAAATGCTCGACCC
>Ga0209979_1002558_pt1 | contig 17227 bp, 17 predicted proteins | sample AnhtaG_FD_183114 | JGI IMG/M metagenome (GOLD analysis project Ga0209979, IMG submission 183114) | Deep subsurface microbial communities from Anholt, Denmark to uncover new lineages of life (NeLLi) - Anholt_01485 metaG (SPAdes) (version 2) | ecosystem: Environmental > Aquatic > Marine > Oceanic...
TCGAGATGTAGTCATAGAACTGGCCGAAAAAGAGGGGCTACCTGTCAAGGAAGAGACCTTCACCCCCTTTAGCCTTTATTCTTGCCATGAGTGTTTCCTCACCGGCACGGCGGCTGAAATAATCCCGGTGACCAAGGTGGATGGAAAAATTATCGGCGAGGGAAAGGCCGGACCCATCACCAAGAAACTCATAGAGAAATTTCACCAGTACACCCGGGAAGAGGGAACTCCCATCTATTGAAGGAGGAGATAACAAAAACCAAGGAGGCTTTGAATGCCAAAAATCTACTATGAGAAGGATGCAAATTTGGAAATTTTAAAAAAGAAAACCATCGCTATCATAGGATATGGAAACCAGGGTCATGCACAAGCACAAAACCTTCGCGACAGTGGGGTTAAGATCATAGTGGGAGAGCTGGAAGGATGCCCCAATTGGAAAAAAGCCAAAGAAGATGGCTTTGAGGTAAGGGGCCCAAAGGAAGTGGCGAGAAAGTCGGATGTTATTCAAATTCTGGTACCCGATGAGTTTCAAGCTAAACTCTACCAGGAAGACATCTCGATGTGTCTTGAAAAGGGTATGGCTCTTGGTTTTTCCCATGGGTTTAACATCCATTTTAACCAGATCATTCCCCCGGCCGGGGTAGATGTCTTTATGGTGGCCCCTAAAGGTCCGGGTCCCCTTCTCAGGAGGATGTATTTAGAGAAAAAGGGAATTCCCTGCCTTCTGGCTATCTATCAGGACGCTACTGGCACGGCTAAAGAGTTGGGTCTAGCTTATGCCAAAGGGATCGGAGGAACAAGAGCCGGAGTCATCGAGACCACCTTTCGGGAAGAGACGGAGACGGACCTATTTGGGGAGCAGGTTGTCCTCTGTGGAGGAGCTACCTCTCTCATTAAGGCAGCTTTTGAAACTTTAGTAGAGGCAGGCTATCAACCACAGATGGCCTATTTTGAATGTATGCATGAGCTCAAGCTCATTGTAGATCTTTTGTATGAAAGTGGACTGGCAGGGATGAGATCAGCCATAAGTAACACTGCTGAATATGGAGACCTCACCCGGGGGCCACGTATTATTACTGAAGAGACTAAAAGTGAGATGAAAAAGATTCTCTGTGAGATTCAGTCGGGAGAGTTTGCCCGAGAGTGGATCCTGGAGAACTCGGCTTCGAGACCCGTTTTCAACGCCCTGGCTAAAAAAGATGCCCAGCATTTAATAGAGAAAGTAGGCAAACAGTTAAGAGGAATGATGAGCTGGATTAAGTCGAGGAAGAAACCATGAGACATACCATCTCTGTGCTGGTGGAAAACAGGTTTGGAATTCTGGCAAGAATTGCCTCTCTCTTTAGTGCCCGGGGATTCAACATTGATAGTCTGGCGGTGGGGGAAACCGAGGACCCCACTGTTTCCTCTATGACCATGGTGGTCCCCGGAGATGATCAGATTATTGAACAGGTCATCAAGCAACTGCGAAAACTCATTGATGTTATCAAGGTGGTGGACCTCACCGGTGAGGGTAGGATAGAGCGGGAGTTAGTGATGGTGAAAGTAACAGCTAGAGGAGGCGACCGGGCTGAGATTATGCGCATAGTGGATATCTTCCGGGCCAAAATAGTGGACGTCAATCCTGATGCCTTCATCATAGAGGCTACCGGTTCAGAGGAAAAGGTTAGAGGTATTCTTACTCTCCTTAAACCCTTTGGTATTAAGAAACTTATCCGAACAGGGAAAATCGCCCTTCCCCGAGGGGAAGGAAAGACTGGGAGAATAAATGCTTGAGATACGTCCTTTTCCAGCAGTTATCTATAATTCTGATAAAATAGATGATCTTACCAAAGTAACCACTCCTCCTTATGATGTTATTTCTCCACAAGAGCAGGATTTTTATTATACTCTAGACCCCTATAATATCATTCGCATCATCCTGGGTAAAGATTTCCCGGGGGATAACCATAATCAGAATAAGTACAGCCGGGCGGCCAGATTCTTCCGAGAGTGGCTCAAGGTAGGAATTTTAAAAAAAGAGAAGGATCCGGCTATATATGTTTATGACCAGGAGTATACTCTCCGGGGAAAGAGAAAGAAAAGAAGAGGCTTTATGGCTCTGATGAGGTTAGAAGATCTGGGGTCAGGGGTAGTTTTGCCCCACGAGGAAACTTTCCCCGGGCCTCAGGAGGATCGCCTGATGCTCCTTAAGAACTGCCATGCTAACCTAAGTCCTATCTTCAGCTTATATTCCGACGTCTCTTTTTCCCTTGATGAGGACCTTTCGGGTAGTGAGACTTTAGCCAACTTCAAAGACAGAGATGGGGTAGAACATAGACTGGGAAGAATAAGGGATGAGGATAAAATCATAAGAATATGCCAGATGATGAAGGATAAAAAAATCTTCATTGCCGATGGCCACCACCGCTACAAGACTGCTCTTGCCTTCCGGAATGAGGAAAGAGGAAGATCCTCATCCCCTGGGGGGGAGGGGTTTGTCCTTATGTACTTCCTCAATATGGAAAGTGATGCGGTTACCGTTTTACCTGTCCACAGGATGCTGCGAAACCTCAGTTCCGAGGAGCTGGCCAGAATAAAATCAAGGATAAAGGATTTCTTCTGGGTCCAGATTCTGGAAAGGAAGAAAGGAGAAAGGGCAGCGGAAAAGGAGATCATGCAGATGATAGGAATAGCTGAGGGGACTCCTCGCTTTGGCATGTACCTGGGCGATGATAAATATTATGTACTAACTTTGAAAAGGAAACCATCCTTATGGGAGGTAGACTCAGCCGTCCTGAACGGAATACTAAAGGAAATCCTAAAAAATAAAACCTTGAGGAAGGGAGAAGAGATTGATTTTGTGAAGGATGCTAGACAGGCCCTCAATCTAGTTGAGAAAGGCACGTATCAAATGACCCTCCTGCTCAAGCCCTTATCATTAAAGAAACTTAAGGAAGTCTGTCTCTCGGGAAGAACAATGCCCCCCAAAACTAGCTATTTCTATCCTAAACTTCTCACCGGACTCCTGATGAGGGACCTAAAGGATGGAGTTTGAGAAGGAGAGAAGGCCATGAGCTCTTATAGAGAATGGATCATCTTAAGCAAGATTCCCCATCTCGGTCCCAAAAGATGCCGCCAGCTTATGGAATACTTCGGCTCCCCCAAAAAGGTTCTCTCTGCCTCTTCCAGTAGTTTACTGAGGGTCCCCGAAATAGGAGAAAAAATAGTGAGCTCTATCATCCAGGAGAGGGAAAGAATAGAGATAAAGGAGGATTTGAAAACTATAGATAGGCTGGGTATACACCTCATTAGCTTTCAGGATGATAAATATCCTCAAAATCTTCTCCATACTTTCAATCCCCCCTCCCTCCTTTACATAAGAGGAAGCCTTAAGGAGAGAGATAAAGATGCCGTGGCCATGGTGGGAACCCGAAGAGCCACCACCTATGGAAAAATGATGGTGAGAAAACTAGCTCGAGATCTGTCTAAAGAAGGACTTACCATAGTTAGTGGAATGGCGAGAGGAGTTGATACGGCAGCTCACCTCGGGGCTCTGGAAGCAGGAGGAAGAACCATTGCTGTTCTGGGATGTGGAGTGGATGTGGTCTATCCCCCGGAAAACAGGGGACTTATGGCCGAGATCATGGAAAGTGGAGCAGTCATCTCTGAGTTTCCTTTGGGAACGCCACCGGAGGGTGTTAATTTTCCCAGGCGCAACCGGATAATCAGTGGACTGAGCAAAGGCGTGGTGATAGTGGAAGCTCCCCTTCGAAGCGGAGCTTTGATTACCGCTGATTTTGCCCTGGAAGAAGGAAGAGAAGTTTTTGCCGTCCCCGGAAATATCAACAGCCCCTACAGTCAGGGGACCAATCGACTGATCAAGCAAGGAGCTAAACTAGTAGAGGATGCTCAGGATATACTGGAAGAGCTGGATCTCTCCCTCCTGGGAGAGATGTCGAGGCCAGAAAAAAGTGCCGAAAGAAAACTATCCCTTTCCTTTGAAGAAGAAAAAATTCTGGATCTTTTAGGTGAGGAACCCTTGCACATAGACCTTTTGGTTCAAGAAAGCAGCCTTCCTGTCTCCAGGGTGGCTGAGATTTTGATGAGACTGGAAATAAAAGGCCTGGTAAGACAGCTGGCCGGTCAGCAATTTCTGACGGAGGTATAGAGTATCGCAAAAATGCGCTCTGTCCGGAGGAAGGACCAGCATGAGGAGGAAGAAATGATTCAAATATACTCAGCTGGATCTTACGTTGAAGCAGAAATGATAAAATCGATCTTAGGAAATAGTAACATCTACTGTGAATTATGGGACGAGCATGCGGGGTCAATGTTTCCTCCTGCCACTTTCGAGAAGGGGATAAGAGTGATGGTTAGGGAGAAAGATTCTGAGAAGGCAAAAAATCTTATCGAGCATTTTCAGAGAAGGTAATGTAAATACGAGGCCATTCAGGAATTCACCTTCACCGGTGAGATTTGCAAACCGCAGGATCATCCTTGGATAGAAATTAACCTTAGAGGATAAACAATGAGATCTAGAGGCGCAACACATACCTTGGGCCATCAGGTTGCCATTATAGCCCCTAAAATTACCCGCAGCCGTCCAGAAGGAGCCTTTATGCGATTCATCAGAGATAATGCATCTATTCTCCGTAAAAGATACACTCTCATAGCGCCAGAGGGTACACACGAAACCATCATAAAAACCGGATATTTTGAAGAGGGGAAACACATTATCGGTCTTCCACCTGGAGCTCACGGGGGAATCCTTGAAGTGGCGTATCGCGTGGTTACAGGCCAGTGCGGAGTAGTGATTTTCCTCTACGACCCTGAGGAGATAAGAAGTGAGTCACCTGAGACACGTGCTCTTACCCGGGTCTGCATTCACAAACAAGTGGCCCTGCTCACCACAGTAGCTACTGCAGATTATTGGCTAAAATACCAATCCCCAGACTATGAGCCTCCGAAAGAGCTCGATTGGTTAAAGGGCCGTGAGGGTGAGGCCGGTAGCTATCATGAACTTGGCCCTGAACACTCTACTATCGCACTCATCGCCCATGATGTAAAGAAGAAAGGAATGCAAAAGTTCGTGGAAAGGGATGTTGAATTTCTAAATAAATTCAAGAGGATCATCGCAACCGGGACTACCGGTGCACTTATCAAAGGCTGGTTTTATGAGTTTCCTGATCTTGCTGATAGAGTAGTGCTTGCAGACTCTGGGCCCGAGGGGGGAGACGTCCAGATAGCACACGAGATTCTAAGCGGGCGTTGCCAGGTGGTAATATTCTTGCATGATCCTTTAACTGCCCATCCCCATGACTCGGACATAAGTCTTCTGCGGCGAACATGCCAGTTGCCGGGGATTTCAGTCATCCTGCTCTCAGACGTACAGTCGGCTGAGGCCTGGGTAGAATCAGCTTCCTTCTCTCCCAAACAAACTCTGGCTGAGCGAGTCCGTAATCGATTTAAACTTAAAGAGGCACTGGTAATTCCTGAGGACATGGCGAATGAAGCTCTTGAATGTCTGACCAATATTCCTTCTAAAGAGCAAGGGTGGGGCCGCAGTGACGAAGATTGGTCTCGGCACAAAAAGGCATGGCAAGAGGTTACATTCAAACTCTGCACGGTGGCTGCTCGTTACATAGATATTATCCTCAGACAGGAAAGAGAGGAGGAGATTTGGATAGCTGCCAACCTGGGCCGAACTATGAATATTCTTGCCAGGGCTATTGAGGAAATGAAGCCCTTACCCATCTGGGGACTCACCGTAAAAGCAATGGTTGGTATACCCGGGGTTGTCCGTAGCGAATATAATGCCAACACTATTGCTGAGCGCATAGCCAGGACCTATGGAGGTAAGTCTTCACTAAGTGAGTATGAATTCTTTACTACCGGAGCAGATCCCCTCAGTCCAGCTCAGCACCAAGAGCTGTTGAGAACCAGAATTGTACTCACAAGCATCGGGCCAATTCCCAAGAATGGAGCCTACTCCAAAGAAGTTGACCTTGTACAAGATAAGGTAGTTGACCAGAAAGTAATAAATCTAGCAGTCAGGAATGGTGCCATCGGTGCTATTGGGGGAATTCTCATTAACGAGCATGGTCAGGAGGTGCCGACCAAATATAGACCTGTAGGACTGCAATATAGCGATCTGGTAAAAATAGCACAACGAGGTCAGGTTGTCCTCGTGGTAGGAGGAGACGAGCGTCGATACCCTGCCATAAAAGCTGCCCTGGGGGCAGGGTTGTGCTCAGTTCTCATCACTGAGCCAGAAACCGCGCAAGAATTACTGCTTTCATAAGTAGTCTGAATTCCAGGAGGTTTGTGTTATTAAGATGAGCGATCATACCTGGAAGAGAGTTCTAGTAAGAAGAGGAAACCTGAAGTGGCTAAAAATCTAGTTATCGTTGAGTCTGGAGCCAAAGCCAAGACTATTGAAAAGATCCTGGGACCATCATTTAAGGTGGAATCCTGCTATGGACATATCAAGGATCTACCCAAAAAGAAGCTGGGGGTAGACATAGAGAATAATTTTGAGCCCACCTACCAGATTATCCCGGGTAAAGAAAAAATATTAAAAAAGCTCAAAACTTTGAGTAAAAAGATGGATGAAATTTACCTGGCTACCGATCTGGACCGAGAAGGTGAGGCTATTTCCTGGCATCTCTCCCAGGAGCTGAGCCACCCCAAAAAGGTAAGGATAGTTTTCAATCAGGTCACTAGAGAGGCTTTAAAGAGGGCGGTTGAAAATCCCGGTGATATTGACATGGGCAAAGTAGATGCCCAGCAGGGAAGAAGAGTGCTGGATAGACTGGTAGGATACAAAATATCCCCGCTTCTCTGGAAGAAGGTAAAAAGGGGACTTTCCGCAGGAAGAGTTCAATCGATAGCGGTAAGACTTATTTGTGAGAGAGAAGAAGAAATTGAGAAATTCTCTTTTATGGAGTACTGGACAATTTCAGCAAAATTCAGCCCATCTGGCAAAGCTAGATCCCTTCAGGCAAAGCTATATTCGCTAGAGGGTAAAAAGGTAAAGATATCCAGGGAAGAAGAAGCAGAGAAACATGCAGAGAAAATAGGAAAAGCGGCCTTCCGGGTTGCTGGATGGGAGGAAAAAGAGAAAACAAGATCACCTTCACCTCCCTTCACTACCAGCACCTTACAGCAGGTAGCAGGATATCAATTGGGATTTTCTAGCGCCAAAACTATGAAGCTGGCTCAAGACCTCTATGAAGGTCAGGACATTGGGGGAAAAGAAAGAGTGGGCCTGATTACCTACATGAGGACAGATAGCATGAGGATAGCAAAAGAAGCGCAGTTAGAGGCAAGGAATTTCCTTAAAGATGAGTATCCCAAAGAATTTATTCCTCAAAGGATACCCATATACAAAAACAGAAAATCGAGCCAGGATGCTCATGAAGCCATAAGACCTACGAAGGTCTCGCGGACCCCCGCATCTGTTAAGAACTATCTATCAAAGGATCATTTGAAACTCTATGCTCTTATCTGGAAAAGATTCCTGGCTTCCCAAATGGAGAAAGCTCTAATAAAAACATCAACGCTGGATATCCAGGGAGGAGAATATATTTTCAAGGCACAGGCAACCGAGGTTAAGTTTCCCGGCTTCATGAGAGTTTATAAGGAAAAAGCTGAAAAGGAGAGCCTCCTTCCCCGCCTCAAAAAAGGAGCTAAGCTAAAGTTAAAAGAGATCACCTCAAGACAGGAGTTCACCCAGCCTCCCTCTCGCTATACCGAAGCCTCCCTGGTGAAGACCCTGGAAGAGAAAGGCATAGGAAGACCCAGTACTTACGTCCCCACTATTTCCACTATTCGCCAGAGAAGATATGTCAATTGGGACAGGGGTGTGCTTATTCCAACCCCCCTGGCCAGAGTGGTTACCGAACTCCTGGTGGAGAATTTTTCTACCATCCTGGATACAGAATTTACCGCCCGCATGGAAGAAGGTCTAGACACAGTGGAAACAGGGAAAAAGAAGTGGAACCGCCTGGTAGAAGAGTTCTACAAACATTTCGAGAAGGAACTGACAGCTGCTGAATCCGCTATGAGGGATGTTAAAAAGGAAGGTCTGAAGATTCCCGAGACAAGGTGCAAGATGTGTGGTGGAAGAATGATTCTTAAATTTGGCCGCTGGGGGGAGTTCCTGGCCTGCTCAAACTACCCGGATTGCAAAAATACCCTGCCAGTGATGAAAAAAATAGGGGTGAGGTGCTTTTCCCCTGGATGCAAGGGGGAAATTATCGAGAGAACATCCCATAAGGGAAAAGTTTTTTACGGCTGCTCCAGATTTCCTGAGTGTAGGTTCGGCTCTCCTGGGGAGCCGATAGATAAGAACTGCCCCTATTGCACCTCTTCCTACCTTGTCCGATTCAGGGACGGTTTTAAGTGCCCAGCTTGCAAAAAAACCCTTAAAGACGAGATAGTAATGAAGAGAAGAATAGGGAAAATTCCTTATAAAATCATCAAAAAAGGATCAAATGAAACTAGAGTGGGCTGAAAAATTCGGGATCTACCTCAGGGAGGAAAAGAATCTCTCTTTTCTTACCGTTAAAAGCTACCTCAGTGATACAAAAGATTTTTTACAATTTCTTTCCTCCTACAAAAAAAATGTGAATGAGGTGGATTATCCTCTAGTGCGAAGGTATCTGGCCGCTCTTCAGAAAAAAGGACTCTTGAGGTCTACTCTAGCTCGCCGTGTAGCCAGCCTGAGGAGTTTTTTTCATTATCTTCATCTTAAAGGAAAGCTAACAAATTTTCCCTTGATGAGTCTTCGAGGTCCCAAACTAGAAAGGAGAATTCCTTCCTTTCTGGAGGAGGATGAGGTGAGACGCCTTTTAGAATCGGCTGGGAGGAAAAATTTCTTTAGCTTAAGGGACAGGGCGGCCCTGGAACTTTTATATGGGACAGGAATGAGGGTAGCGGAGCTGGTAGATCTGGATCTGGAAAATGTAGATCTTCGAGAAGAGATAGTCAAAATTAAAGGAAAAGGTAACAAGGAAAGAATTGTTCCCCTGGGTAGATACGCTTTGGACGCCCTTATTCACTATCTGGAAGAAAGAGAAGGAAAAATCCAACAAGGAGCAAAAGCTCTGTTTATCAATAAGTCCGGAACGAGACTATCTGATAGAGCTGTCCGCAAAAGATTAGACAAGTATCTAGAGCTAGCTGGAATCTATAAATCAGTCAGTCCCCATACCCTGCGGCATTCCTTCGCTACTCATCTTCTCAACCGGGGGGCGGATCTTCGTTCCGTTCAGGAACTTTTGGGCCACGAAAGAATCTCCACCACGCAGGTCTATGCCCATGTTTACCCAAAGAGATTAAAGGAAGTCTATCAGAAGGCTCATCCCAGGGCCTGAAGAGGAGGCAAGATGATTCATTCCACCACCATCTTAGCAGTAAGAGGTAAAGAGGGAATAGCCATAGGGGGCGATGGACAAATCACTTTCCAGAACATCATTATGAAGCACCAGGCCAACAAGATAAGGAGCCTTTATAAAGGTAAAGTTCTGGCTGGTTTCGCCGGAGGAGTGGCTGATGCTCTCACTCTCTTTGAAAAATTTGAAAAGAAGATCGAACAGTATCGGGGGAACCTTTCCCGGGCTGCTCTGGAACTGGCCAAAGACTGGAGACAGGATAAGATACTGCGCAGGCTTGAGGCACTAATGATCGTGGCCGACCAGAAAAAAACTTTAATGATCTCGGGTAGTGGGGATGTTGTCGAACCTGACAACGAGGTAATTGCCATAGGCTCAGGTGCCGGTTATGCCCAGGCTGCTGCTCAAGCTCTGGCTGAACACACTAGCTTTAGTCCTAGAAAAATTGTGGATATAGCCATGCACATCACCGCCGGCATCTGTGTTTATACCAACGAGCAGATTACAATTAAGGAGTTATAGCTTCAAAATACCAAAAATTAAATTGAGGAGAAAAAATGAGGGAGAAAAGACTGACCCCCCCTACCATCGTAAAAGAACTGGATAAACATATCATCGGGCAAGGGGAGGCCAAACGTGCTGTGGCTATTGCTTTAAGAAACCGATGGCGGCGACAGAAACTTCCGCCCCGACTACGGGATGAAGTAGCACCAAAAAATATTATCATGATAGGCTCTACCGGGATAGGAAAGACGGAGATTGCCAGGAGATTAGCCCAACTTGCCCAGGCACCTTTCCTAAAGATAGAGGCAAGTAAGTACACCGAGGTGGGTTATGTGGGACGGGATGTGGAATCCATGGTAAGAGATCTCACCAACATAGCTGTACACACAGTGCGCATGGAAATGATAAAAAAGGTAAGAAAGAAAGCTAAGAAACTGGCGGAGGAGCGGCTACTGGATATTCTTCTGCCCCTTCCTCCCAGAACTCCTTCTTTGCCTGGAGAAGAGAGGAGTTTGGAGAATGAAAGACTCAAGAAAACTGAGCGCAGCAGGGAGATAATGAAGCGAAAGCTCAAAAACAAGGAGCTAGAAGACAGACTCGTTGAAATAAAGACTCAAGAGAGATCTTCCCCCATGATTGAGATATTTACTGCAGCGGGAGTGGAGCAAATGGGAATGGGTTTCCAGGACTTATTGGGTGATATGCTCCCCAGACATCCACGAGAAAAAAAGATGCCTTTAAATGAGGCTCGCCGTATCATCACCGAAGAGGAAGCACAAAAACTAATAGATAAAGATAAGGTCATTGAGGAGGCCATTCATAGAGTGGAAAACTCCGGCATTCTCTTCATTGATGAGATAGACAAAATAGCGGGGGGAGGAGGGTTTGAAAGAGCCGATGTTTCCCGAGAGGGGGTCCAGAGAGACCTTCTACCCATTATCGAGGGAACCACCGTAGCTACTCGCCATGGGGCCGTTAAAACAGACCACATTCTCTTCATCGCTGCCGGAGCTTTCCATACCAGCTCCCCCTCAGATCTGATTCCTGAGCTCCAGGGTAGGTTTCCCATCCGGGTGGAACTGAATAGGTTAACTCAAGATGATTTTCAAAGAATTCTTACTGAGCCAAAAAATGCTCTGGTAAAGCAGTATCAAGCCTTGATGAAGACAGAAAAGATAGATCTCACCTTTACCAAGAGCGCTATTAAAGAAATTACCTACCTGGCATATCTGGTCAATGAGCAAACAGAAGATATAGGAGCAAGACGTCTTTATACGGTTATGGAAAAACTCCTGGAAGAAATTTCCTTTAAAGCCTCCCAGATAAGACGAAAATCCGTTATGATTGATGCCGATTATGTTCGAGCTAAGTTAAAAGATATCGTCCAGAGCAAAGATCTCTCCCGCTACATCCTGTAGATCCCTGCTCTTGACGGGATTAAAAATGTGATTATGATTTAAGATAAAATTAGGAGTCAATATATGAAAGAGAATTTTTCCACTATGGGAAGAAGAAAAGAAGCCAGGGCCAAAGTCATTCTAAAAGGGGGAAAGGGGAACTTTACTGTTAATGAGAAGACCCTTGATGAATATTTCCCGCGCCTGGTTTACCAAAAGATAGTCAAGGAGCCTCTGGAGAAAGTAGATTTCTTGGACCAATTTGATGTGGAAGCACGAGTAGCAGGTGGTGGATTAACCGGACAGGCAGAGGCTGTCCGACTGGGGATTAGCCGTGCTATTCTGGAGATCAATCCCGAATTAAGAGTTCCTTTGAAGAAAAGTGGATTTTTAACTCGGGATTCCCGGATGAAAGAGAGAAAGAAACCGGGTCTGAGGGGTGCCAGAGCCAAACCCCAGAGCTCAAAGAGATAAAAAGGTAGTCCCGGACAGGAGAAGTAGAGCTTGAGATATAGATGAGAGGAGTGATAAGATGCATGATATAAGTGGGGTGGAGTTCATAGTGATAAAAGCGTTGGAAGAAGGAGTAACTGTCATAGGTTTGACCCGGGGTAAGGAAACTATAATCCACCATACAGAAAAACTGGATTCTGGTGAAGTTTGGATTTCTCAATTCACTGAGCATGTATCCGCTGTAAAGATAAGAGGTAAGGCCGAGATCCTCACAAAACATGGAAAGATAGAGTCTGGCGGATGAACCTGCAAAAAGATCTTTGGGAGATGAGGGAGGGAACTTATAGCTATGGGTTGGTTTGAGAGAACCTATAATCGAATAAAAAGAGGTAAGAGAAAAATCGACATTCCTGACGGTTTGTGGACCAAATGCAGTGGCTGTTCAAAAACCATTTACAATAAGAACCTGGAGAAGAACCTAAAGGTCTGCTCTGAATGTGGCTACCATTTTTACCTGGGAGGGCAGGAGAGAATTAATATCACTCTGGATGAAGCAAGCTTTTCAGAATATAACTCCAATATTTACTCCGATAACCCTTTAGACTTCCCCGAATATGAAGAGAAGTTAACTAGAGGAGCAGAAAAGACAGGATTGAATGAGGCGGCCATAATAGGGGAAGGAAAGATTGGTGGCATACCCATAGTCATTGGGATAACTGATTTCGGCTTTATGGGAGGAAGTATGGGTTCGGTGGTAGGGGAGAGAATAACTCTGGCTACCGAAAAAGCCATGGAAGAAGAGCATCCTCTTCTTCTTGTCTCGGGATCAGGAGGGGGTGCCAGGATGCAAGAGGGGGTTATTTCTCTTATGCAGATGGCTAAAACCAGTGCAGCCATTGCAAAACTGAAGCGAAAAGGACTTTTGTATATCTCACTTCTTACCAATCCTACCATGGGAGGAGTGATGGCAAGTTTTGCCTCGCAAGGGGACATTGTTCTAGCGGAGCCAGGAGCAAGGTTAGGATTTGCTGGACCAAGGGTCATAAGACAGACCATCAGGCAGCAAATTCCTCCAGGATTTCAACTTTCGGAATCTCTGCTTAAACATGGAATAGTTGATTTGGTGGTGGAAAGAACCAAGATCAGAGATACTTTAATCAGGATACTGAAGCTCCTCTCTTAAATCCTTAATTCTTAGGAGAGAAAGGGAACCTTTTTGCCTCACCTGAATACTTTTCCCTTGAATCATCGGAATTTCAAAAATTTCTTTGGATTGTTCTCAAATGAGGTACTGAAAAAAGGGGGGAGCAGGCCCGACGTGCTCGAGTGGAGCGAGAGTCGGCTTTGCCGATCGGATCGTTGAGGGGGGGTGTTTCCCCTCTCAAATATATTGCATTATACCAAGGAGGTAATGGATGGAAAAGCCGGTCATAGATGAAGATCTGTGTACAGGATGCGAGATCTGTATTGATGAGTGTCCCAATAACGCTCTGGAGATGGTGGGGGACCTTGCTAAATTAGTCAGGCCGGAAGAGTGTGATGGCAAAGGAGAGTGTGCTGAGGTATGCCCGGCCGAGGCCATAACTATGCAAGAGGAATAAAATTAACCTGACATATACAAACCCCTGGTAATATGAAGCTGTGAGTTACTAGAGAAAGTTATTTGTCAAGCGGCCTGCTCTGGCAAAAGATGCGGGTGAATAGGTGAAAATGCTCTGGGGTAAAGTAAAAGAAAGGAGAAAAACTCGGTCAGTAAAGGTAGGAAAGGTAATCATTGGTGGAGATTCTCCGGTGGTGGTTCAGGGGATGACCAAAACATCCACGGAGAACATCTCAGCTACCCTGCGCCAAATTATAGAGCTGGAAGAAGCCGGAGCCAGAATAGTAAGAATAGCCTTACCCCATATGAGAGCGGTGAAGGCCCTATCCAAGATTAGAAAAAAGGTGAAGCTTGCCCTAGTCGGCGATGTCCATTTTAATCCTGAGTTGGCCATTGCGGCTATAAGTGAGGGGATAGATAAGATAAGAATCAATCCCGGAAATATAGGCAAAGAAGGAATCCTGCGCATAGCCGAGGCAGCTAAAGGAAGTGGGGTTCCCCTTCGGGTAGGGGTTAACTCCGGTTCCCTGAAAGAAAGTTTCCTCCCAAAGCTAACCGAGAATAAAAGGAGAAATCCTACCCAGAAAGTAGCCCAGGCCATGGTGAGGAGTGCTCTGGAAACGGTCACACTCCTGGAAGAGGATAATTTTCAGGACATTATTGTCTCCCTTAAATCCCCCTATGTTTTGACCACTATCCTTTCCTGCCAGCTCATTTCTCAAAAGATTCCCTATCCCCTCCATCTAGGAATAACAGCCGCAGGCCCTCCTCCTCAGGGTATAATCAGGTCTGCCTCGGGAATAGCCATTCTTCTGGCTCAGGGAATCGGTGATACTATCAGAGTATCCTTAACCGGTGACCCGGTAGAAGAAGTAAAAACTGCTTACCAGATACTGCAATCGCTTGATTTCATCAAGGATCGCCCCACTCTCATTTCCTGTCCCAGCTGTGGGAGATGCCAGATTGATTTGATTTCAGTGGTTAACCAGGTAGCCTCTGGAATTGAGGAGCTTAAACTTCCTTTAACGGTTGCAGTGATGGGTTGTGAAGTGAACGGTCCTGGAGAAGCCAGGGAAGCTGATATAGGAATAGCCTGCGGTAGGAAAGGAGCTCTTCTTTTCAAGAAGGGCAAAGTTTTTGCAAAAGTAGAAGAGAGGAACCTGGCAGGTGCTCTGTTGAGTGAAGTTACTAGATGGGTTCAGGAGGAGGGGAGAGCTAAGAAATGACCAAATTCATTTTTGTCACCGGAGGGGTTCTTTCTTCTTTAGGCAAGGGAATCGCTTCAGCTTCCATTGGAACTCTCCTTAAATCGAGAGGAATCAGTGTGAGCATGTTGAAATTCGACCCTTACATCAACGTTGACCCGGGAACTATGAGCCCCTTTCAACATGGGGAGGTATTTGTTACCCAGGATGGAACAGAGACCGATCTGGATCTTGGTCATTATGAGCGCTTTGTGGGAATAAATCTCTCTTCCCATAACAATGTTACCACGGGGCAGATCTACAGTGCTGTTATTGAGAAAGAAAGAAAAGGAGAGTATCTAGGCAGAACCATTCAAGTTGTACCTCATATCACCGGAGAGATTCAGGAGAGGATAAGGAAAGTAGCCAAAAAGGATGAAGTAGATGTTGTCATCACTGAGGTAGGAGGAACAGTGGGCGATATCGAATCTCTCCCTTTTCTAGAGGCCATAAGACAATTTCGCCTGGAGGAGGGAAGAGAAAATACCTTGTTTATCCATCTTACCCTGCTTCCCTATATCTCTTCCTCAGCAGAACTCAAAACAAAACCCACCCAACACAGTGTAGGGAAACTTCGGGAAATCGGGATTCAACCAGATTTAATCCTCTGCCGTACCCAAATTCCTTTAACCGGAGAGGCACGCAGTAAGATCTCCCTTTTTTGCAATGTGGAAGAAAAAGAGGTCATTCAGGCCATAGACGTGGAAAATGTCTATGAGGTTCCTCTCAGGTTCGAAAAGGAAGGTTTGACCGACAAAATCCTGCACAAGCTAAACCTTACCGCTTCCAAGACGGATCTGGAAGAATGGCAGAGATGGGTAGAAAGGGTAAACCATCCCCGAGGAGAGGTAACAGTTGGAGTTGTGGGTAAATATGTAAAGATGAAAGACACTTACAAGAGCATAAACGAGGCTCTCATCCATGCTGGAGCAGCTAATAAGGTTAGAGTTAATACCGTATGGCTAGAGGCCGAGGAAATAGAAAGTCAACCAGAGACCTATCTTGCTTCCCTGCACGGTATTCTGGTCCCGGGAGGATTCGGGATGCGGGGAATAGAGGGAAAGATAGAAGCCATTCAATATGCCCGTGAGCAAGGAATACCTTTTCTGGGCATTTGCCTGGGGATGCAGTGTGCTACTATCGAGTTTGCTAGAAATGTGGCTGAACTCGGACAGGCTAACAGCAGTGAGTTTGATCCTCATACTCCTCATCCGGTGATTGACCTTTTGCCCGAGCAAAAAAAGATCAAAGCCAAGGGAGGAACCATGAGGTTAGGTGCCTATCCCTGTGAGCTAGTTCGTAATAGCTTCAGTCATAAGGCTTACGGAGAAAATGAAGTTTATGAGCGGCATCGGCATCGATATGAGTTCAATAATAAATATCGGGATCTACTTACCCAAAAAGGATTAAGGATTGCCGGGACATTTAAGGATAAGGATTTGGTGGAGATCACTGAGATATCCGATCATCCCTGGTTTGTAGCTACTCAATTTCATCCTGAATTTAAGTCTCGTCCCCGATCTCCCCATCCTTTATTCCGGGATTTCATAAAAGCCGCTATGAAGAGGGGATCCGAGACCTTGACCGAACCGTAAGAATGTGTATCAAGGGGGGTCTTTTATTTTGCTAAAGTCTGTGAAAGTAATCACAAGCGCAATCCTACTGAAAAAACATCCAAAAGCGTTAGCTATAGGGAAAAAGCTGTTTGACAATTTGAAGTAAGATGATAGAATAGACGAAATTTTGTTTGGGAAATTAGCCTATGAAGATCGCCGTAACCGGTAAAGGAGGAACAGGAAAAACTACTCTTGCCGCTGGTTTGGCCACCTTTTTTGTAAGCGAAGGGAAAAGGGTTTTCGCTATAGATGCCGATCCCGATGCCAATCTTGCTCTCACTCTCGGTTATCCCAACCCTTCCAGTATAAAACCTTTAATTGAGATGAAAGAACTAATAGAAGAGCGGACAGGTGCTAAAATAGGGAGTTTAAATCCCTATTTTAAATTGAATCCCAGGGTGGATGATATCCCGGATAAGTATTCTGTTAAGCACAACGGAATAAACCTTATGCTTATGGGCAGGGTCAGAGGGGGAGGGTTAGGCTGTGCCTGCCCGGAAAACGCCTTCCTCAAAGCGATGGTGACTAGTCTCATTCTGAGGCGGGAAGAAGTGATAATTATGGATATGGAAGCTGGGATAGAGCATCTGGGTAGAGCCACGGCTAAAGGAGTAGATGAACTCCTGGTAGTGGTGGAGCCGGGACTCAGAAGCATAGAAACTGCGCACCGAATTAGAGAACTGGCCAAGGAAGTTGGCATAGAAAATCTGGGAGTAGTGGGAAACAAAATTCGCCATCAATCTGACAAGGAATTCTTAATGACAAAGATGCCTCACTTCAATTTTTTGGGATTTATTCTCTATGATGAGAAAATTCTAGAGGCAGACCTGGACAATACCTCGCCTTTTGGAATGAACACAGGACTAATGGGAGAGGTGAAAAAGATCGTCGCAAAAATAATGGAGGGTAGATCCTGAAATAGCTCTTTGCCCGCAAGGGGTAAGATAAAATTTCCTTATGATAAAACAGGGTAATCTTGAGCTATCTTTTCGGCTAGCCTTAGAAGAACTGGTCAAAAAAGATATACAGCGGCAAT
>Ga0209979_1002559_pt1 | contig 17226 bp, 15 predicted proteins | sample AnhtaG_FD_183114 | JGI IMG/M metagenome (GOLD analysis project Ga0209979, IMG submission 183114) | Deep subsurface microbial communities from Anholt, Denmark to uncover new lineages of life (NeLLi) - Anholt_01485 metaG (SPAdes) (version 2) | ecosystem: Environmental > Aquatic > Marine > Oceanic...
TCACAACAAATCAACATCACTCAATAATAGCTTTCTCCAGAATTCCAGGGACACTATACCAATTAGGCCTACTATAAATTTAGGCATTATGTCCCCAGAATATTTCGTTCAATGTCACATTAACTCAGAATGTGATACACTGAGCAGCAACGGGAAAATGAGCGCGCCCAGTTATCTTAATTGCCTTAGTGTTCTCGTTTTTGCTTTCTCAAGGCTTATGATTTAGTATAATTTAATATAATGATTATTTACACGTAGATCTCACAAAGGCAGCTTGTGGTAGTTGCTATTCCTTAAATCTCCATGCCGGTAATTCTAGGTTGACAATAGTATCCTTTACGGGCGCAGGTCACAGCCTACCCCCTGTGTGTTTAGATAGCATGCGAAAAGTGAAATCAAGTGATGAAAAATATTTGTTAATCCATAATCATTTTTCCAAAATAGCCCGCAAATACCACCGTCTTCGCACAACTGATGTTACCCCTATCATATTTATTGCTAGAAGAATTAACAAATTGGAACACATTGAAGCTATCGACATAGGTTGTGGTACTGGTAGATATGATTTACTCCTATTTAAATACCTGAAACCGAAACTGAGGCTCACGTGCCTTGATTCTAACCCTGATATGCTAGATGCTCTAGAGAAGAACCTTATGAATAATGGAATTAGTGATTTTACTTCAGTTAATGCTAAAGTGGGGGGTATACCCTCTCAAGATAATATCTATGATTGCGTCTTCACATTCAATGCTGTACACCACTTTAGCTTACTTGAATTTCTTCTTGAGAGCGATAGAATTCTAAAGGTGGGTGGATACATTTTCATTTACACCAGGCTTCGTGATCAAAATAGAAGAAACATTTGGGGCCGCTATTTCCCAATGTTTAATGAGAAAGAGACCCGACTCTATAGCTTAAATGAATTTAGAGAAACAGTAGAAGAAGTGCCAAGTCTACATATTGAATCGGTCAAATACTATAAATACGTACGAATGTCGACGATAATACAACTCATAGACCGAGCAAGATCTTATCATTACTCCACCTTTTCCATGTATGCACCGGAAGAACTAGAAGAGGCAATAGAAGGGTTTACGAGGAATATTGAGGGGAAGTTCAAGGATCCTAACAGAGTACATTGGCTCGACGAAAATACTCTATTTGTGATTAGGGAAAAGTAATTCTTACTTGCCAATAATTCTTGAATGAACATCTAGATGTTCATTCAAGGGTAACAAAGTAGCGCATTGTGACTCCTTAACTCTCTGGTATGTTTTGGACACTGCAGACTATTGACAATTCCCTGGATAGTGGTACCATTAGACTATAGGCCCAACATAAGGTTGGTGGTTAAGTGTGTGCATCAGAGGGTTATCATAGTTCCCACGATGCTCAGCCGAGCGCATTCGGACATGTGATTTGGCTTTTTCCTGCCACAGCAGAATCTATACTCCCTTTCGAAACCCAGGGCCATTGCGAAGCATAGTTGAAGCAATCCCTTTTCCCTTGAATGGCGAATGATAAGAGCCTTCGGTAGAGCATTTGGGTGAGCTCACGCCGAATGCTCTGTGGAAGGATGGGAATGAATACAAGACAGTGACCAAAGGAGAGACAGCAATGAGAAGAGTAAAACTGACGGGTAAAACCTGTAAGATTGCACTTACGCCTGTGCTGGTTGAGGCGATATTTGGTGGTGGACCCTTGACAATACGGGGGGTGATGGATCATGAATTGAGATTTTGAGGAGACTGAACTGATACATATGAATGTACAGCAGCAAAATTAGAATTAACAGAAAGGAGGTGTGCTAAGAATGGACTGGGGTAGCGTATTACAGTCTTTCCAGGATTTCTTCGGAACGCTAATAGGTTTCCTGCCCACTATCGTCGCCGTACTGATCCTATTGCTCATAGCCTGGATTTTGGCGAAAGTCCTCAGGGCAGGTACCAGAAAACTCATGCGGGCCAGCGGTATTGATAAGAGGCTGGGTAAGGGTAAAGACCCCAAAGATGAAAGCCAGTTTCCGGTGGCCCAAGGTACGGGCACAGCAGTTTTTTGGATCGTATGGATATTGTTCATACTGGCAATACTGCAAGTTCTGGGCGTAGAAGGTCTTTTTGACTCAATTGTGGTTGTATTTGAAAGAATCTTTGCCGCCATTCCGTACATTATCGGCGCTGCAGTAATTCTTGCTATCTTTTACCTCGTAGGTCGTCTCTTAGTCAAGCTGGTTACCAAATTTCTCACCAGCATTCACTTTGATGAGTTGCCGGTCAAGTTAGGTCTAGCAAAAAAGCCTGCTGAAGGCGCCGGCTCCCCTTCCAATGTGGTTGGCTACATCATTATGGTATTCATAATGCTCTTTGCCATAATGATGGCTGCGGACTTGCTCGGTTTTACCGCTGTGAACGAGTTGATCGCCGTCTTGACCCAATTTCTGGGTCTGGTTCTTCTGGGTATTGTTATTATCGGCGTCGGCATTTTTGTTGCCAATTTCGTGGCGAATATTCTGCGGGCAGGCGCTAGGTCAGAATCTCTGATTTCCTTCGCCAGGATCTCCATCATTGTGTTGAGTGTCTTCCTCGGAATACGCGCAATGGGTTTTGCCGATGATCTCATTTTGCTAGGCTTTGGGCTGGCCCTGGGCGCAGCTGCAATAGCAGCTGCTATTGCCTTTGGACTGGGCGGTCGTAAGGTTGCCGGTGAGCTTCTGGCTCGCTGGACCAAAACTAGCTCCGACAGCAACAAGACCGATGATAAGCCCGATAAATAGCGAGCAATTAATAGATAGAGAAGGAAGCGTGCCGAGTTACAGAATCAAGATACTGTAAGGCTAGAAGGGGCTGGGCAATTCTTTGTCAGTGCCTGGCCCCTCTTCTCTGTTTATTCTCGTCCAGAGATGATGGCGCTTCTGGTAATTCCATTGTCGGTCATGGCAAATTCGGGGGACACAATATTAATCAAGACTATCGGCTTCTCAGCGGGGACAAGCCCCACCCCTACAACACTGTTGCCATTACAGAGTCAGGCCGCCAATGGCCGGGCTCCTAACTGAGCACCCCACCCTGAAGCCAATAGTGAGGGCTGGGCTGCTGCCTGCTGTGGCCATGTGCACCGTAAGCCGTCGACACTACTCCAGCCGAGAAGACGGCCATAATAGACTTGCTGACGCTGGTTCCCGTGGTGCCGGCTGTCTGGGCGACGAGGCGGCGAGGCAGAGGTCCACAGTACGCCTGAGGGCAAAATTGCACAATTGCCTGTTTTGTTACCTAACCATAAAAGCGATCGTTTCATTACCGGACGAAGGAAACCTTAGGCAAGCAATACGAAGGAGCACCCTTCCAGGAAATTCCCATTTTGATTTCCGACCCTTGACATTCCTCCAGTTAGGCATTACAATGGAGGCGTGGCGTTTGTAAGAACCAAGCAAATAAAGAATAGAACCTATTATTATCTCGTAGAGAGTAGGCGAGAGGGTAAGAGGGTGAGACAAAAAGTCATTAAGTATCTTGGCACGGAAGCGCCGGCAAAAGAGGAAATAGAAGCCATGAGGAGGGAACGATGAAGGCAGCGCTTTATGCCCGGGTAAGCTCTGAAGAGCAAGTAGAGGGATATAGTATAGATGCCCAAAGGCGAGCCTTCCAAGCGTTGGTTGAAGGCCGAGGGTGGACGACGTATCGAGAGTATGTTGACGAGGGAAAGTCGGCTAGAATCGATAACATCAGTAAGCGTCCAGCATTTAAGGAGGTGATGAGCGACGCCGTGGCTGCGAAGTTTGATGTTCTCGTAGTCCATAAGCTCGACCGCTTCTCGCGAAATCTCCGCATTACCTTGGAATACTTCGACAAATTGCTGAACGCCGGAGTTACCTTCATCTCGATAAATGAGCAGATGGACTTTACTACACCCTCAGGAAAAGTCCATCTGGCTTTGCTGGGGGCATTCGCACAATATTACTCAGATAACCTCAGCCAAGAAACCAAGAAGGGGTGGCACGAGCGAAGAGCACAAGGGCTGTATTGTGGCCTTCTGCCTTTCGGTGCGATGAAAGGAGAAGACGGTGTGCCAGTACCCGATACGAGGGAGATATATCTTAACGGACGTAAGGCCTGTAATTATGAGGGGCTACAATTGGCTTTCCAAGCAGCGGCAAATGGGAAAAGTGATAAAGAGGTAGCACAAGTTGTCAATGCGGCAGAATATCGCACCGCCGGTAACCAGGGTAATAGACCTTTCAGTAGGGACACAGTTAGAGGCATACTTACCAACCGGTTCTACCTTGGCTACTTGCCGAACGGCAATGGTGGGTGGGTTAAGGGGAGGCACGAGGCCTTTATCAATGAGGAGCTTTGGAGTCAAGTACAGGAGATGCGTCGTCGAAACGCTACGTCAACGCATAGCCGATGCCGAAGCGAAAGGAGAGTCTGCTCATTAAGCGGTATAACCTACTGCTGGCACTGCAAGGGAAGAATTCACGTAAGCTTCACTAAAAGGGGCAAGCCGAGGCTTGGTTGTTATAACCGTGCCAAGGGTTGGGAATGTTCTCAAAAGTCGGCCTTACTCGAGGTTTATGAGGAGCAGATAGGAGAATATCTGAGCACCTTTCATATTCCGCCGGACTATCAAATCCGAATTCTAGACGCTCACCGCAAGTTACAGTCAGCCTATGATAACACGGACAGTGAGAGGGCAAAGTGGGAAGCCCAGTTGGAAAGAATAAGGAATCTATACAAATGGGGGGACATAAGTAGAAAGGAGTACCTGAAGGAGAAAGAGGACATTCAGAAGGAGCTAAAGGCGCTTGCTCCTGCTGAAAATCAGGCACAGAACTTGGATAAGCTGGCAGGGTTCCTGGCGAACATCGCTCAGGCTTGGGAAGAAGCCACTGGGGAACTAAGAAACAAGCTCGCCCGTTCTCTCCTTCAAGAGATTTGGATAAAAGATGAACAGGTCGTAGCTGTTAAACCACAACCCGAGCTAGAACCTTTCTTCCAGTTAAATTATGAGGAGTATGTCAACAAAGTCTTGAAGAAGCGACCCCGAGGGGATTTGAACCCCTGATCTCCACCGTGACAGGGTGGCATGTTAAACCGCTACACCACGGGGCCTCGTAAGGAATCTATTACAAAATATAATGGAAAATTTCCTTAATGTCAAACTTGCCCCAACACCGTGGATTAAGGTATTATTTTACCTTGGGGCCAAGGAAAAAGTTGACAGATAAGGAAGGATTCCTGTAGAATATTGGTGCAGTGGTACTTTAACAATTGAATAGTGGAAGGAAGGATTTGAGTAGAGAGCTTGATCCTGGCTCAGAATAAACGTTGGCGGTGCGCCTTATGCATGCAAGTCGAACGGGGTTATGGTCTTCGGATTGTAACCTAGTGGCGAACGGCTGAGTAACGCGTAAGTAACCTGCCTTGGAGTAGGAAATAACTTGCCGAAAGGCGAACTAATGTCCTATGTGGTAATGAAGCAAATGCTTGGTTATTAAAGCCTTAGGGTGCTCCAAGAGGGACTTGCGTCTGATTAGCTAGTTGGTAGGGTAATGGCCTACCAAGGCGATGATCAGTAGCTGGTCTGAGAGGATGGTCAGCCAGATGGGGACTGGGACACGGCCCCAACTCCTACGGGAGGCAGCAGCAAGGAATTTTGGGCAATGAGCGAAAGCTTGACCCAGCGACACCGCGTGAGGGAAGAAGGCCTTCGGGTCGTAAACCTCTTTTCTTGGGGAAGAATTTTGACGGTACCCAAGGAATAAGCCTCGGCCAACTACGTGCCAGCAGCCGCGGTAATACGTAGGAGGCGAACGTTATTCGGATTTACTGGGCGTAAAGTGAGCGTAGGCGGTTCCTTAAGTCAGATGTGAAATCTTCTGATTCAATCAGAAGGCGTCATTTGATACTGAGGGACTTGAGAGCAGCAGAGGGAAATGGAATCCCCGGTGTAGCGGTGAAATGCGTAGATATTGGGGAGAACACCAGTGGCGAAGGCGATTTCCCAGGTTGTTTCTGACGCTGAGGCTCGAAAGCGTGGGGAGCGAAGCGGATTAGATACCCGCGTAGTCCACGCCCTAAACGGTGGACACTAGATATGGGAAGTATCGACCCTTTCTGTGTCGAAGCTAACGCCTTAAGTGTCCCGCCTGGGGAGTACGGCCGCAAGGCTAAAACTCAAAGGAATTGACGGGGGACCGCACAAGCAGCGGAGCGTGTGGTTTAATTCGATGCTACACGAAGAACCTTACCAGGACTTGACATGGCAGAAGTAGGAATCCGAAAGGAGGACGACCTGTATCCAGTCAGGAGTTGTCACAGGTGCTGCATGGCTGTCGTCAGTTCGTGCCGTGAGGTGTTGGGTTAAGTCCCGCAACGAGCGCAACCCTTGTCCTATGTTAAATTCTCATAGGAGACTGCCTTGTACAGCAAGGAGGAAGGAAAGGATGACGTCAAGTCAGCATGGCCTTTATGTCCTGGGCTACACACACGCTACAATGGGTGATACAACGGGTTGCCAAGGAGCGATCTGGAGCTAATCCCCTAAAATCATCCTCAGTTCGGATTGCAGGCTGAAATCGCCTGCATGAAGTCGGAGTTGCTAGTAACCGCAGGTCAGCTATACTGCGGTGAATACGTTCTCGGTCCTTGTACACACCGCCCGTCACGCCGTGGGAGCCGGCAACACCTGAAGTCGATGGGCTAACTTGTGATTAACAAGAGGCAGTCGCCTAAGGTGGGGTTGGTGACTGTGACGAAGTCGTAACAAGGCAGCCGTACGGGAACGTGTGGCTGAATCACCTCCTTTCTAAGGAGTCATAAGTCAAAAGCTTAGGGATTCCTAGGTCGGTCGATAGACTTGGAAGTCTGTCGTTGAGTGTTTGAAGTTTGCCTTCCTTCCACTATTCAGTTGTTAAAAGTCTTGTTCCCTTCTTTACCCTCTCCAGTTTATCCTTAATGTGGTAGCTCGGCCCGCTGGTAGGTATGATATGGCAGTTTTTTGACCTCCTTCCTCCTCCGTATCATTGCAAGATGTCTTCCTGTGTAAACGTCATACATTTTTATCTGTGCCTCCCGAATTTTTTTGGGCTTGTGCATGACACTAGTAAAATATTGTTGTATTATGGTATTATGAGTCAGACTATGTTGAAAGGAGCGTAGGGTGAAAGTACTCTTAGTTTATCCCCAGTATCCGGATACCTTCTGGAGTTTTAAGTATGCTTTAAAATTTGTTTTTAAAAAGGCAACTTTCCCCCCTCTGGGCGTATTAACTGTAGCTGCAATGCTTCCCGAGGAATGGGAGCAAAAGCTTGTGGATATGAATACCACAACCCTGACAGATAAAGACATTAAGTGGGCTGATTATGTGTTTATCAGCGCTATGGTAGCGCAGCAGGATTCGGCGAGGGAGGTCGTCGATAGGTGCAAAAAGTTAGGGACCAAGATTGTTGCCGGGGGCCCTGTTTTTACCACTGGGTACGAAGAATTTGGTCATGATGATATAGACCATCTAATATCTAACGAGGCTGAAAACCTACTGCCGCTCTTTTTGGAAGATTTAGAGAAGGGATGTGCCAAACATCGCTACACGTCTGAAGAACGGCCAGACATAAGGGAAACTCCTGTGCCTTTGTGGTCACTAATCGACAAGAAAAAATACCAAGCAATGAGTATCCAGTATTCTCGAGGCTGCCCTTTTAATTGTGAATTCTGCGACATCGTTATAATAAATGGACATGTGCCACGAACCAAAGACGCAACTCAGATAGTAGCCGAATTAGAGGCATTATACGATGTGGGATGGCGAGATAGTGTATTCTTTGTTGATGATAATTTCATTGGCAACAAACGGAAGCTAAAGTCAGAAACTCTGCCGGCAATAATTAAATGGATGAAAGAGAAGAAACGTCCCTTTTCGTTTTTTACGGAAGCATCTATAAATCTTGCCGATGACGAAGAGCTAATGCGACTAATGAGCGAGGCGGGATTTGATATGGTATTTGTGGGCATCGAAAGCCCCAATGAAGAAAGTTTAGTCGAATGTAATAAGTTGCCGAATAAAAATCGTGATTTGTTGGCCTCGGTTAAGAAGATACAGAACTACGGCTTGCAGGTGCAGGGAGGATTCATTGTTGGGTTTGATAGTGACCCACTTTCCATCTTCAAAAGCCAAATCGATTTCATTCAAAAGAGTGGAATCGTTATGGCTATGGTTGGTGTACTGATGGCTCCGCCAGGGACAAGACTATACAAACGTCTGGAAAAGGAGAACCGTCTACTGTCAGGTGGTACCGGGGACAATACAGATGGTTCAACCAACTTCATCCCCAAAATGGGTCACGAAACGCTTACCAGGGGCTATAAGCATGTTGTAGATACAATCTATGCACCCAAGCAATACTATGAGCGTATTAGAACCTTTCTAAGGGAGTATAAACCTAGCAATAAAGGAAAAGGAAAATTTAAGATTTCTCTTGTCCATCTTATAGCATGGATAAGATCCACATGGGTTTTGGGGGTCCAGGAAAAAGGGAGAATACATTATTGGAAGTTGGTTGTCTGGACCTTGCTGAAAAAACCAAAAACTTTCCATTTATCCATGGCGCTTACTATTCAGGGATTCCATTTCCGCAAGGTCGCCGAGAAAGTACGTGTATCCCTGACTAGTGATATCCGCAGATTGGAGCAAGTAGGCAAACATAATTAGCCCCAACTTAAAATCCTCATTAGATGTTCTCGCCTTGAAACACACCTTGATAGCCTTGGGCTACCTCGCGGCTCAAAAAGAAGAAGACCATCTGAACAATTCGAGCGTTCCTGTGTAGCCGGAATCCCTGGGGATTGTAGACCACCATGAGAGATTGCGACCTGCCAGAATAGCCAGCATCCCAAATTGCATTATGAATGCTGACCCCGCAGCGCAGGAGACTTGACCGGGGCGTTGCCAGAGCCATTATGTTCTTGGGAAGATTAACCACCTCGTTGTATGTAACCAGGTAACAACCGGGCAACAGGTCTACACGGCCCAGACCATCGAAAACGAGCGGGGAAGTACTGGAAAGGGCTCTGCTTTCATTGCCAGGACCCAAGCTGCCTGGCGAAGAAAACAAAGCTACTTCCTTTAGGGTCAAGTCTATGCCATTGGGTTGAACCTGCTGCTGGGCATCACATAAGTTCTCCACCAGGGGAGGGCTTACCTTCAGCATCTTCAGGATATCTTCTCGGGAAAGAATGCCAAACATTTATTCACCAACAGATTAGGCCGATGCAACCTAAGTTATGGGCACTTAGTATAATCCGTGCTGAACTGCCAGGCAAGGCACTACGATATTTTCCATTATTAGTGACAAGGTTTTCTTCCTTGCCACGGCAAGCCAAATTTCCTCTCCCTTGACGGGAGTCCCGATTAAATCGGGAAAGGTGAGGGTGATCAACTTTTTACTAAGGTCTGAGATTTTCTCTATGATAGTTGCGTAAATCTTGTTAATATAAGTACTGTCGCAATTCATTTGTTGATTGCGAGTAAACCGTGAAAGTGGTAGCAATTGTTGGCATGGCAGGTGCGGGCAAGTCAGAAGTAGCCAGGGTGTTTGAAGAACATGGCTTTAAGAAAGTACGGTTTGGAGATATTACAGACGAGGAACTCAAGAACAGAGGACTGGAGCCGAATGAGGAAAATGAGCGCTATATCAGACAACAACTGAGAAAAGAACACGGGATGGCTGCTTACGCCAAATTGAACTTGCCCAGGATTGATAGCTCGCTGAAATCATCGAATGTTGTAGTAGATGGGCTTTACTCCTGGGAAGAGTATATTTTATTGAAGGAATACTATGGCGGGCAGTTCACCATAGTTGCCGTCTGGGCATCGGCAGCAACCAGGCATGGAAGGCTTGCTCATAGAGCAAAACGGCCCTTAACGCTTGAGGAAGCAGCCAATCGAGATAAATCCGAGATAGAGAATAGCAACAAGGGTGGGCCAATTGCCATGGCCGACTTTACCATAGTAAATGAGGCTTCCCTGGAGGAACTGGAAAAGGAGACGGAACGAGTTTTATCCGTTTTGAAATGAAAAAGGAAACCAGGCCGGATATCGATGAATATTTCCTCAAGATAGCTTCCGTGGTGGCGGAACGCTCCACTTGTCGGCGCCACCATGTAGGCGCTGTGGCGGTGAAGGACAAGCATATATTAGCCACCGGATACAATGGGGCTGCCGCCGGACTTAAAGATTGTCTTGAACTCGGCTGCCTCAGGGATGAGCTGGGCATAGAATCTGGAACCAGGCAAGAAATATGCCGGGGTATTCATGCCGAGCAGAATGTAATCATACAAGCATCACTCCATGGGGTAAGCCTTGAGGACGCCACAGTCTATGTTACCCATCCACCATGCATACTCTGCGCCAAGATGCTGGTCAATGCCAAAATAAAGCGCTTCGTAACCTTTGGCAGCTACGCCGATGATTCCTTTATAGACCTGTTCCGAGAAGCCGGAATAGAGTTTGAGCTACACAAAAAACCATCCTCCGAGATAACCTACCTGTCCTGAAACGAAGGCTCTTCCCTCGCTTACGCTCGGAACAGGCTCTGCGATCCCGGAGATTGCCACGCCTTCGGCTCGCAATGACATAAGGGACTATCGTACCTTCCCTCTGGCGAGTGAGGCAAATATGCCGCCGAAGCAGAGAATAGCGAAAATTATGAACGCTGTCTTCATGCTTTGCTGAAAAAGCGGATAGTATTCGGGCGTAATTTGAACTCTCCCGATGTATAGAGTGAACATCAACATGGCGATTCCCATACTGAGGACCATGCCAACCTGCCGCATTGTTGCCAGCGTTGCCGAAGCTACCCCGTAAGCCGTCTTTGGCGCAGAACTCATAACCGCGTTGGTATTAGGAGATGAGAAAAGAGCAAAGCCAAAACCCATCAGGATCAAATTGCCTATAATGAGCGCCAAGGGGGTTGCTTCATTTAGAAAAATGAAGATGACAAGTCCTATGGTGGTCAACACCATTCCTGCTGAGGCAATTAGCCTCGGTTCAATCCTGTCCGAAAGCCTGCCGGCAAGCGGTGAAAAAATAGCCTGCATAGCGGGCATGGCGACCAGAATCAAGCCGGCACTTCCAGGGTTGAATCCCTTCAGATACTGCAAATAAAGACTTATGAGGAAAGATACAGCGAATGTGGCACTGTAATTGATCAACGCTGCCAGGTTGGAAAAGGTAAAGGCTTTGCTGTTTCTGAAGAGGCTTATATCCAGAACCGGGCTTTTTGTTCTCATCTCCCATCTGGCGAATGCTGAAAGCCCTATGATGCCTCCGACAATCAACCCCACCCCTGACATCGCCGGCAGGAGGGTAAAACCATATACCAGCGCTACAAGAGAAAGGATGTAGATTACGGAGCCGGCAAAATCAAATCTCTCTCCCTTTGCCCCGGTCCACTCACCTTTTAGCTTCCATAAAACAACGCCGATAACTGCCAATCCCAGGAACGCGCTTAGGAAAAAGATGCTCCTCCAACCAAGATGTTGTGTCAGGACCCCACCCAGAACCGGACCCAGGGAAAGGCCAATATATGTTGCCGCGATATTTATCCCTAGGACTTTCCCCCTCTCGTTGGCGGGAAATACCGTAGTAAGCAATGCTATTGCGGTTCCGGCAATCATGGCACCGCCGACTCCCTGGAAAACCCGGCAGGAAATAAGCATAGTGGCGGAGTTTGCCATCCCCGCAAAAAGGGATGAGAGCGTGGAGATAACTATGCCACAGGTGAAAATCTTCTTCCTGCCATATATGTCTGCTATTCTGCCGAAGGGAACAAGAAGAGTTGCCGAAGACAGGAGGTAGGCGGTAGCAATCCAGCCTAACGTGACTGCATCCAATGATAGCTCTTTCCCGAGTGTAGGGAGAGCAATATTCACAGCGGAGAGCATAAAGGGGAAAAGAAAGGAAGCCATCGTGGCGACAAGAAGTACCGCTCGTTTACCGGTACCATTGCCCGCAGGGTCATCCATAATCAGCCATTCTAACCTATTTACTGAGAACTCTTCTAGGTCTGGTCGGCACTCTTGAAGCAATTGCTTTTTGCTTTACAGCCCTATTGCATTACATGGTGACGAAGTCGGAAAAATACTAGATGACAGTTGCCTTAGCCGAAATATCGCTGTAAACTTCTGGTTCTCTGTAGTTTTATATCGGGGAACGCAGGAGAGTGCAAAATGTTTTCTACCAAGGCCGGGGCTACCAAGCTACTGATTGGTGTAGTCGTCGGTTTAATAATACTTAAGGTGCTCGTTAGCTGGCTGACCGGCAGTATCAGCATACTGGCTCAGGCAGCCGACAGTTTATTGGATTTGTTTGCCGGAATAATTACCTTCTCTGCTATTCGCATTGCGGCTAAGCCAGCTGATGCCGAACATCCGTATGGTCATGGTAAGGTAGAGGACATTGCTGGCGTTGTGCAGGGAATTTTCATCTTTATTGCTGGCGGACTGATAATCTATTCGGCAATAGGGCGGATAATAAAAGGCTCTAGCATTGAACTAGCCGAAGCTGGAATAGCTGTGATGGCGGTTTCCATAGTGGTCAGTATCTTCCTATCTCGGCATCTACTAAGTGTATCCCGGACTACTGGCTCTGTAGCCTTGGAGGCTAATGCCCGCAATATTGCCACTGATGTCTACTCCGCCTCAGCCGTGTTGGTGGGACTGGCAGTAGTACGATTCACCGGGCTCAATATTATTGACTCTGTGATTGCTATCGGAGTTGCTATTTACATCCTGAAAGTAGCTCTTGATATTATCCGTAAGCCGATATCCGGACTGCTTGATGAAAAGCTACCTCCTTCACAACAGGCAGTTATCGAAGGCTGTTTAAGGAAACACAGCCGCGAGGTGTCCGGCTTCCATGCACTACGGACACGTCGGGCTGGAAGCCAGAGCTATATAGACCTTCATTTGGTAATGGCCAGTGATATTAGTTTGGAGCAGGCTCATCAAATATGCGACCAGATTGAGGTCGAAATACAAATCGTGCTCCACGAGGCTAGTGTAACCATTCATGCTGAGCCGTGCGACAATGAATGTGAACAATGCTCTGCAATCTGCTCAAGACGCCGAACCAGCTAAAATGAATGGCGTTTTGGCCATTTCAAACCCGGGCAGAACCAGGAGTCAAGGCCCTGAGCACCCCAATTGCTGGAGCAACCACCCGCCGCCGTAAACTATGGCGAAGCCAATTGCCAGGCAAATCAGGACTATGATTGGACCTCTGAGAAGGAATTTCTTTATCATAACAACCACCAGGCTTTAGCTTGACTGCCTGGGGGCTTTTGTGGTCTTGGCTCTCTTAGATACAGCGTCCTTATATACTCTTGCCAGGCTCTTGCCATGCTGGGGCATCTGGGACTTTTCCTTTGCTCGCCGCCTTTCTCTTCGTACTTGCTTGGTTTCCCTGGCAGGTTGGTTCTGCTCTGAAAGCTGCTCGTTTACCACTTAATTTCGTATGAGCCGAGGATAAAATCGAGGTCATTTTGAAAAGCGGAGAGCTTTTCTTGGGGGAAGAGGGTTTCATCTACGGCAAGGAGCATTTTTGTTTCGCCCTGAGGTGAGCCTAGAATATGTACCCTGCCGCATTCCTTCTGGTTTTCTTCTTGCTCGGCCTGTGTTTTTAATACCAACGTGGTACGCGATTGAGTGTCGCCGCTGGGAAGACCATATGTTTGCGACTCAGTCTCAACAGCTATAATCCCTCGTTTCTGCAACAAGCCTTGTACCTCATCGCAGAGCATCCCAGGATTTAGGCCCCTGTAAGTCTTTTTAATCTGGATTGTCATTTCGTTCTCCTGCCGAATATTATAGCACTTTCTTACCTTAATTTCATTGCTTATGATATAATTTGGAATCTGAAATGAAAAAGGAATTAATGCAAATCTTAGCCTGTCCCGTATGTAAAGGGGATTTGGAGCTTAAAGTGGATGAAGAAGAAGGGGAGGAAATAGTCAAGGGTTCCCTTTATTGCTCTAATTGCAACTATTCCTATCCCGTTGTAGATACGATTCCCAATTTGTTACCGCCGGAGCAGCAAACTTAACTCAAGGGCTATACGACACGCCTGTCGTGGGCGATTCCCAAACTTCTACATTCACCAACTTTACCGGAGAGCTGGAAAAACGGGCATGGAGCGCATCATATATAGTGGCGGCAATATTCTCGCTGGAGGGTCCAATCTTATCAAGGGGGGACACATCATTCAGGCAAGTATGGTCGAATTGAGCCATGACTTCCCTCAGGTGCTGCTTTAGCTGGGCGAAATCGTAAGCCAAGCCAGTCTCATCGAGCCCGGCTGCTTCTAAACGGGCTACTACCTTAAAGCGGTGGCCATGTAGCTTTTCACATTTACCATGATAATTTGGGAGGTAATGGGCGGCATCGAAGTGCTCTTCCACAAATAGCTGATACATTAATGCCTCCTGTGTATATCGCGTCCTAAACAATATCTAAAATTCACGTTCTAAACGGTTTAGTTCCTTTGGATTTTGGGCGTTTGATATTGTTTAGAGTTTGGAGTATTTAATATTTACCCTATCCCTTCCTATTGCTTCTTTCTCTTGTTCTGCTTGGACTTTTTAACATTCTTTCTTCCCTTAGTGCCCATTGCTAGCCTCCTGTTTTTGGTATCCTTTGCCATCCGCAGGTATTTATGTCATTTCATATAATACCATTTTCGCACCCCCTTTTGTCCTTTAACATCGCTAGCTAATTGGGCGATGCTCTTGCCCAGCTTGGGATGAACTAAGTCCGGGGCGATTTCTGCTAATGGTATAAGAACGAAAGCCCGGTTTTTTAAGCGGGGGTGCGGGATAGTTAAGTTCTGAGTTTCCATAATCTTGTTGTCATAGAAAATGATATCTATATCTATAGGGCGAGGTGAATTTATTTGCCCGCTGGGGACTCTGCCCATTCTGGTTTCAATGTCTTTAACGAGATGGAGAAGCTCCTCAGGAGACAAGTTGGTGGTAATTCGGCAGACCAGGTTGAGGAACAATGGCTGCTCCTTGTCCCGATTTTGAATCGGGACTGGCTCGGTTTCATAAATGGATGAGACCTCGTCAAGGTTTACTTTTAGAGAAAGCAATGTTAAAGCCTGGCAGAGGTTTTCTTCCCGCTTTCCCAGGTTTGAGCCCAGACAAAGATAGGCAATGGCCAATTCGCTTACACGCTTCTCACAATAGCATCGCTCATCTTGCACACGCGTGCCATCTCCTTGACATCGTGTACCCGAACAATATCAGTGCCCTTGGCGATGCCGATGGCTATGGTGGCTGCCGTTCCTTCTAGCCGCTGGTCGCCGGGTGGAACGAATGCCACTTCATTCAACTTTTGTTCAGGAGTTAAATCGAGCGCCCAGCCTATAAAAGACTTGCGTGAGCTACCCAGAAGGATAGGCCTGTTCAGCGCCTGAAGTTCTTCCAGGCGTTGCAAAACTTCCAGATTTTGCTCCTGTGTCTTACCAAAACCTATGCCTGGGTCGACGATGATATTCTCCCAGGGCACTCCTGCGTCTAACGCTTGCTCTATGGCTCTTTTCAAATCGGAAATAACCGCAGACATAATGTCGTGGCCCGGAGAGTCACGCTGATTACTCATTAAAGCAATCGGCACACCTTTTTGGGCCGCTAACTCGGCCAGCCTGGGCTCCTTCTTCAGTCCCCAGATGTCGTTTATCATGTTAGCTCCGGCATTTAAAGCCTGGCGGGCTACCTTCAGTTTATAGGTATCCACACTTAGGGGCACCGATATCTTGTGGGCCAGCTTTTCCACAACAGGAATTACCCGCCGTAATTCTTCGTCGGTTGAAATCGGAGTTGAGCCAGGACGAGTGGATTCACCGCCGATGTCAATTATATCTGCTCCTTCAGAGGCTAATCGTTCTGCCCTGGCTACAGCTCCCTCAACATCTGCTAGTCCATCGCCAGAGAAAGAATCCGGGGAAACATTTATCACGCCCATGACATAAGTTCGCTTGCCCCAGTAAAAGACGCTCCTGCCGCATCGGGTGGAACCTAGCTTGCTTGGTGTGTAATCAGGCATGTTATTGATTATAGCAGAGGAGGCGATTAAAATAGTAAGGCAATAAGCAGTAAAAACATAATAGCAATAATCGCGTAAGCTTAAATGGGCAAGACATTAGCTGAGAAGATTCTAAGCCTTAAATCGCATAGCGAGGCTAAAGCTGGGGACGTCGTGATTGCTGATGTGGATTTGGCTTTCGTCCAGGATACTACTGGACCCCTCACCATAAGGCAGTTTAAGGAAAGCGGTTTTGAAGCTCTGGCTAAGCCGCAGCAAACAATAATATTCCTGGACCATGCTGCTCCTAGTCCCGCTCAGCAGCTTTCTAATGACCATATCCTTCTGCGCCGCTTCGCTGAGGAAACAGGCTGTCGCATTTACGAGGTAGGCGAAGGTATATGCCACCAGTTGGTAGCGGAGCAATTTGCTAAGCCGGGAGACGTTATCCTCGGCTCAGACTCTCATACTGTTACTGCTGGTGCTTTAGGAGCTTTTGCCACTGGCATGGGTTCCAGCGATGTTGCCGTAGCCTTAGCCTTAGGTAAAACCTGGTTTCGGGTGCCGGAAAGTTTTCTCATTGAGCTCAATGGCGTCTTCCCTCGGGGAGTTTATGCCAAGGACTTAATTCTGTATCTCATTGGCCAGATTGGCGCTGATGGTGCTAATTACAAGGCTTTGGAATTTGGTGGCGAGGCCTTGGCTCAGATGACTATGTCGCAGCGTCTCACTATCGCCAATATGGCTGTGGAAGCCGGGGCCAAGGTTGGCCTGTTTCCCGGCGATAAAATCACCCAGGATTTCCTCATAGAGCATGGACGGGGCGACAATTACAAGCCGCTGTATCCCGATGCAGAGGCAAATTACGAGCAAGTCATACCTGTGAATCTCGACCAGCTTGAGCCAATGCTCTCGCTTCCCCACGCTGTGGATAACGTCCGTCCAGTGACTCAAGTAAAAGGGGTCAAAATCCAGCAGGCATTTATTGGCACTTGTACTAACGGACGTCTGGAGGATTTAGCCGTGGCTGCTGAGATTCTTAAGGGCAAGAAGAGGCATCCCGGTACTAGATTGCTCATAGCGCCAGCTTCGAGGCAAGTGCTCATTCGAGCTATAGAGAAAGGCTATATCCAGAGCTTAATTGAAGCTG
>Ga0209979_1002561_pt1 | contig 17221 bp, 22 predicted proteins | sample AnhtaG_FD_183114 | JGI IMG/M metagenome (GOLD analysis project Ga0209979, IMG submission 183114) | Deep subsurface microbial communities from Anholt, Denmark to uncover new lineages of life (NeLLi) - Anholt_01485 metaG (SPAdes) (version 2) | ecosystem: Environmental > Aquatic > Marine > Oceanic...
GAATTATGCTAAAAATTCCGAGGCAGCCAACGCCTATCGCGAGTTAGCAAAGGAGGTACTTAAACATGGCTAAAAGAACCAGAGTAAAAGGTAAAGGAGCGGCTATATTCTTAGGTGATGATAAGCCAGCTTCCCAGCACACCAATAAGACAGCAAGACAATATACTGGTAAGCCAGTAAATACCAGTAAGGCTACTTTTTATTTACCCCTTGATTTAATAGATAATCTTGAGGATACCTGGTTAAGTTTAAGGCGTAAATATAAAAACAAAAAGGTAGCTAAATCAGAGATCGCGCAAATTGCTTTACAAGAGATAATAAAAGAGTGGGAGGAAAAACAGGATAACAGCGTACTGGTTAAACGACTTACCGGTAAATAGACGCCTTATGAAAAAATCAAACAAAAATCTAAAAACCCGCTACCGGGCAAAATTACTCGAGGAATTTAACCGCCTAAAATTGGAAGGCTCGATGGTGGAAGCGCTGGAATACATCAGGTTTATTAGGGAAGAAGAAAAACAATTAGAGAAACTTACTCATGCATAGAAACATTCCTCTTACGAGGTTGAAAGACCATATTCGTCTGTGGATAACTCCAAGAAACTACCGTGTTTTTAACCGAGAAGTACCGTGTTTTTAACCGAGAAGTACCGTGTTTTTAACCGAGAAGTACCGTGTTTTTAACCGAGAGAATCGTCTTAAACCTGCGTAAATAAAGGACGGCTCTCTAGTAAATAGTATTAAACTATATTAAAAATAACGTTAAATAGGAACGTTGATTAAAACTCTCTTAAAAATCAAAAATGAAACCCAATAAAGATACAAACAAACCGAAACGATCCGCCAGATACGAAATGAATCTGGCTGAATTTCCTATTGCAGTCTTGTCGAAAACCATATCACAGGAGAGAAAAACTATTGAATACTCGGACTGGATAATTGGCAAAAATGGGGAAAGAAAGCGAAGAGATTGGATAGTGACTGCTAGTGCTAAATGGGCATTGCCAACCGGGTCAGCTCTGAGGAGCTTATTTGAAGTGATGCAAGTCTGGAAGGAAAATAATATTAAAAGCAAAATCATTCCAATAGGTAGTAGATATAATCTGCTGAAAAGGATGGGAGCGAGCGATTCCAAGAGAGATTACGAAAGAGTAGAAAGAGATCTAAATTCCCTAGTAGGCATAACTATTCAGGCCAAGAATGCTTTTTGGGATAAAGAAGCTCAAGCCTACGTTAGTAAAACCTTTCACCTTTTTGAGGAGCTAAGTCTCTATGACCGGGAAATTAAAGGGAAAGAAAGGAAAGTACAACAGTCCCTGCCTTTGGCTTATATAAAAGCAAGTGATATATTCTACAGTGCGGTTAAGAAAGGAAACGTTCTAACTATAGACAGTAAGTTCTTTAGGAGCTTGACTGCTCCAACTGAACAGAGGCTAGCTCTTTATTTGACGAAAATGTTAAAGAGACAGGCATTCCATAAAAGAGATATCTTCAAATTGGCACACCAGTTACCTATCTACAGTAAATATCCTTCTGATATAAAGAAGACTTTAGACAAAGCCCTAAAAGGGCTTATAGATAAAGGGTTTTCGCTTCTTGAAAGGCATTACTACCAAAAATCATCTGATGGCAGAAGTGAGAACATTGTTTTTGTCAAAGCAAAACAGACGCCAAAATCAAAAACCGAAGCACAAGATTACAAAGTACAAGCGTTAGTAGAGGACATGCTTAGAGTTTTACACGATGAAAAGAGTCGGGCCTTCTATACTAAAATAGCAAAGCTCTGTCCTCAACAGATAATCTACCGCGCCTTAAGTGAAACCAAACAAGACTATTCTGATAGCTCCATCCGGAAAAATAGGGGAGCTATTTTTACTGAGAAGATAAAGAGATACGCAAAGGAAGCAGGAATAGATTTAGGACTTTCATCATCCAAAAAGGATCCTCTAACCAAAACTGAAAAGGAAGGAATAAAACACGTAGAGAAACCCTTTGGTGGAGCGATAAGGTTCGTTGATAAAGACAAAAATGGGGAGGTATAAAACATCGCCTTACCCTCTAAACTCTTCAAATAGGCTCATTCATGGAGGCGTTTTGAGAGGAAAAGAGGGCAGAAGGAGGCATTTTTACAAATAACGCAAAATTAGAGGGAGTAAGGAGGTGAGTGTAATGGGAAGAATAGATTGTCCGGATTGTGATGGCCCAGGACTGATCAGTGGTGGCAACGGGAAATGCTCTGACTGCCATGGAACCGGTTATGAGACAGATGTGATCAAGGCACTAGGGGAGTCTCTCGTAGGTGAAAGTCAAAAATGTGAGACATGTGGTGGAAGCCGCGAGTGCCAGACATGCTATGGAAAAGGCTACCTCGATACATAGCATATACATTGACCTATACATATTAAAAGATACACTAAATAGCGAAACGCTCTTTTTAAACTAACCTGCCTAACGGCGAAGAACCTTGTTAACACAAGGATAACTAGCTGTGGGGGCATTCGGGAGGAAAGTTCGCTCAGGCTTCTTCCCTCCCGACTAATTCTTTTTTCTCACTCCTGCGGGAGCTCGACTTCGCCCTTTTTTGCCAAAGGCAAAATCCCCCTTCTTAAAGAAGGGGGAACAGGGCTTGGGTTTCGCTTCAAAGAAGCTCAACCAAAAAGAATTAGTCGGGAGCTCCATTTTCTATCGCTTGAAAATCAAGCTCCTGCTCAGGCTTCGCCTTCGCAGAGAAAATTGGCGTCCCGAATGCCCCCACAGAACGGGCTATAACTAACTAAAGGAAAAGAAGCATTTTTTAACCAGTTTTTTAAGGAAGGCATAGTTCTTTATCTCTTCCATCATAAAAACTCAATACAGGGCATCCTACGAGCTCGGGCGAGCTATTTTATAAAGGGTGAGGAAAAAGAAACAAAATGAAAACAACAAAACAAAGAGCACCAAAATTTAAAAGAAAACCGGAACAACTTGGAGGTCTAAGACTCCAAGAAAGAGATATCGGGATAATCAGGTTAGTTTACGACTACCGGTTTTTAAATTCTGATCAAATCAAACTTTTGGCTGATGGCTCAGAACAAGGGATTTCGAGAAGACTCAAAAAACTTTTCCACCATGGCTTTTTGGACAGACCGCGGTCTCAAATTGTCTATCCTTTAGCCGGCACTCAAAAGATGATTTATGCTCTGGGAGATACAGGAGCAGATCTTTTAGCAGAGAAGTTTGGAATTGACAGAGGAAAAATTAAGTGGAATGAGAAAAATAGAGAGGTAAAAGATAGACATATTCAGCATACCTTAATGATTTCTAATTTCAGGGTATGTCTTGAGAGAGCTTTAGATACTCTACCTAATACCCATCTTTTATTTTGGCAGAAGGAAAATCGAGAGGAACTCAGAGACTACGCTTATATTCAAGATTCTCAGGGAAGAAAGCGGCAAGTAGCAATAGTGCCGGATGGCTTTTTTGGAATGAAGGATACGAAACCCAAACCTAAAATGTACTTCTTTTTGGAAGCGGACCAGTCAACGATGACCAACGGCAGATTCTTGAACAAAATGAGAGCTTACTGGAACTGGGGTATGAGTGAGAAAGGCCACACCAGAAAATTTGGTATTAAAGCCTTCAGAGTTTTGGCTATTGCCAAAACAGAACAGAGAAAAGAAAACCTGAGAAGGATTACCAAAAACGCAGATGATGCCCGCACAGGATCCTTCATGTTTTGGTTCACTTCACAGCAAAGGTACAATACCCAAAAACCAGAGAGCATCTTGGATCCTATCTGGCAAACAGCAAAAGATGATAAATGGCACTCAATCTTAGAGTAAGAAAAGAAGAGAAAAGACTAGAAGAGTAATTTTTGTAAGGAGGAGATAGTATGACATGGGAAATAATTGGGGAATGGGCCGTAGGACAAATATCTTCGTGGATTGGTTTCATGTTTTTCGGAATAATTGTCGGAATAATTCTAGCGTTATTTGGAGTGCCAGTAGTTGTAGAGAGACTCTCAAAGATAGCCGAGCGAGGCCTTCGCAACCTGACAAACCGTATGGTAGATACCTTTTCTGCACATCTTAAAACAGATATAGTTCCTTTACTTAGGGGAGAAATGGAGAGGACAAGAGAAGCTTTGGTAAAACGTTTACCAACTCTTAGGGTTGAAGAAAAAGTATTGCTTAGCGAAGAAGTAGAAAAATATATAGGTGTTAAGGATTTTGAAGCAGCTTTTAGAACAATGGAAGAACGTGAACAGAATCCTAATCCTTACAGAGAGTTGGCCCGTACCTGTATGAAGGAGAGGGAAAAAACAGTTGCCTTCAAGGCTACGCACAAATATCTCGAATTAGCCGGAGAAATAGCAGAGTCTTACCAATTTGTAGGATACGTATATGATTGGTTTGGAGATTTTGACACTGCTATTATCTATACAGAAAAAGCTCTAGGGATAGCAGAGAGTCAACCATCTAAGAAGAGAGATGCAGAACAGATTACATTAATAAAAAATAATTTAGCTTTTTATTATGCGGAGGCAGGAAAACCAGAATATAAACATAACGCATTTAAATATGCGAACGACGCCTACAATTATAACAAAGAGAACACAGCTTTTGTTGACACATTAGGCTATGTCACATTAAACTTGGCTACGACTACAGAAGAGACAGACAGAAGTATAAAACTTTTCAACAAAGCACTTGAATTGGCCACTTTATCGGAAGACCGCAATATAGACCTGATAAAAGAACACCTAAAAGACGCCTATATGAAGAAAGCAGATATAAAAAAGAAACAAGCTACTTAACTTGTTTCTTTCCATTAATACATAACTTCCTCAAGTACGATTATTATACTTAAGGAACTTTTTACCCTTTAGACAAATTGATTTTAACCTATTGGGTACATGGTAGATAACTCGTTAGAAGAGAATGCTAATTTCATTAGAAGAGAATGCTAATTTCAGTATAATAAAATACATAATTATTGTCAAGCCTTGGAACCTTTAGAAAGGGAGCCCAAAAGTGCAAACCTTTTGGTTTTTCCTGATTCAGTTTTTGCGATACAGTCTCCTTTACATCATCATCTGCTTGGCAGCTATCTTCTGGTTTATGCAGGTGATCATTTCGGCCATAGCTCATCACCCCAGAACAGTCGTAGGCAATGCTATGGGAGCTTCTTCAATTGTGAAGACCTGGGCTAAAATTAACTTGAGCGTGTTAAGGTGGGTAAAAAAATATTTGCGAAGATATATGAGAGGTCATCACCCCAGAATTTACCGGATACTGTCCGGGCTTTTTCAATGAAACTTTAGCCAGAATCAGGCTTTTAAGAGAGGAGGAGTTAAAATGGTCGCTTGGACTGAGCGAAGAAAGAAGGAACTAAAGAACTGGCTTTATGCCTTGGGAATATTCTTTGCAATTACGCTTATTTTTACTCCTCACCTTCCAATTTTGTTATTTACAGTGCCAGCTGCAGCAGCGTCAGCATTCGTGTCGTTTATTTTCGTCGGTTTCATGGCTACTCTATTCTCAGCTTTCATATTAACCCCGATTGTGATGCGCAAGCTTAAACCACTCAAGGATCCAGTTCTTACGGAAACGTTCGAAAAACTCGTAAAAAAAGCTGGGATGGGAACACCTCCAACATTGACGGTAACTGAGACCCCTGAAATTAATGCAGTTGCCTACAATTCGATATTGGGCAAGCGGGTTGGCATTACCAGAGGATTAATAGAAGCTCACAATAAAAAAGAGATTGATGACAGAGAACTGAAAGCTATTTTAGCTCACGAATTAGGACATCATAGGAATCTTGACTGTCTTAAGTGCTCGTTCGTATTTTCTATTGTGAGTTTGTATGAGGCCATAGGTTATTTGGTTATAATGATCGGCAGGGCTATGGCTGAGATAGCAGAAGCCTCAGGAGGAGGGGTTTTTGAATTGGGATTAGTGTTCTTGGGCGGTATCCTCATGATAATTGGGTTTATAGGGAGAATAATTGCTAAGATAGCGTCAACTCTTGCCTTTCATTTCAGTAGAAAGCAGGAATATGGTGCTGATGCTTTTAGCGCAGAGCTAATGAGCTCTCAAACGATGGCTAATGCTTTAACAAAGATAGACGATTTAAACAACAAACTAATCGCTAAACAAGTGGCCGAACTTCCCTATACAAACAGATGGCAGGTTGAACCGGTTAATCCCTCATGGATTGATAAACTATTCCATACCCATCCACCAACAGAAAAAAGAGTTAACGCTTTGCTCTCCACTGGGAGGTGATTTCGATGTTTAACCAAAATGGTGAACCTTTAATCTTAGGTAGAGGTGGTTGGCTCAACTTAAAAATCTCTCAGAAGCAAAGAGTAGACCATTTCTATATCATAGGAGGTACGAGAACTGGCAAAACCTCACAAATCTACAACTCGATTTTGCAAGAAGTCAAGGCTAAAAGAAATGTTGGAGTGGTTGATGTCCACGGTGATTTGGCAATGAATTTGGAAAAAGCAGTTTATCATCTGATCCCTGACAGGAAAGAAAAAAAGGAGAGAGTAACCATTTTAGACCCAACCAGGGGAGCATTCGGGTTCAATCCTTTGGAGGTCCCGAACGGAGAAGACCCTTATCCTTATGTGCTGGAATTAATTACTATCTTTAAAAAACTCTGGCAGGACTCCTGGGGACCGAGGATGGAGGATATCCTCAGAAACACCTTTTTAGTTTTAGCTGAAAAAAACTTGACTATACTGGAAATACCGCGGCTTCTAACTGACCAAACTTTCAGAAACCACCTTGCCCAAGATTTAAGAAATGAGCAGGTAAAAGAATATTGGTTGTACCGATTTAATCCTTTGACTCCCAAGACAAAAGCAGAATGGATAGAGTCAACCCTTAACAAAGTTGATGCTTTTATTGCCGATCCTTTAATCAAACCCGTTGTAGGCCAGAGGAAATTGACAGTTAATTTGCGACAAATCATGGATTATCCCAAAGGTTCGGTGCTCCTGATTCGTCTACCAAAAGGGATACTGAAAGGGAACGCCTTTTTAATGGGAGCGTTGCTTACTTCCAAAATCCAAGAGGCAGCAATGAGCAGAGTAGATATTCCCCTTGAGCAAAGAAGAAAGTTCTTCTTATACGTTGATGAGTTTCAAAATTTCGGAACCAAATCCCTAAATTTCCAAGAGTGCCTGAGTGAGTCAGGGAAATATGGTCTTTCCTTAACTTTAGTCCACCAAGACCTAAAACAGATAGATGAACAGCTCTTGGCCAGCATTTTAGGAAATAGTTCAATCCGGCTTGTATTTCGTATCCAAAGAGAAGATACTGAGCAGATAGCAAAAGAGATTTTTGAAATCGATACTGAAAATGTCAAATGGGAAAGAACCAAGGACTTCGAGGTGGTCAGTAGAACCTACTACACTCCCCAGGAGGAATGGGAAAATAAATTCAAGCTTTTGACTAACCTAAAAAATAGGCACGCTTACCTCAACATCAGAGCCAAAGGCACTTACCCCTTCAAAACTATTGAGACTGAATATTACCCAATTTCCGAGAAGGAAGTTCAGGCTCAGGCCCAAGAGATTATGGCCCCTTACTGCAAATCAACAGAACAATTCAGAAAAGAGCGGGAGGAATTAAAGAAGGTTCTAGAGGCGGGCATGGCCGAAGACCTTTCAATTGAAACGGTGAGGGAATAAAAGAAGGAGCCGTGGCCAATGGCTTTTAAATATTTATTTTGCTATGCTATATTGAAGGAGGGTCAACTTATCCTTACTTTACTCCCGAAGACCAAAGACCTAGAAGAGGGCTTAAGACACCAGCCCTCTTAAGGTTGCGTGGACGTTAGGATAACTGAAGAGCCCGGTTATCCTGGGCCTTCTTCTTTTAGGCTCTTTAAAAGAGGAGGGTTTAAAGTAGGGAGGGTTGAAAGATGGGAAGATACTGCTACTACTGCGGAAAGTATAAGGGGTTGTGGTAAGAGAATAACAAGGTTCGATTGACTAATAACCGAAAGGAGAAGAAAATGGCGGAAAAACTTACAGGGGAACTCGAAATGTTGGACGGCGAGGAGAGAGTAACTCAACTCGGAGAATTGCAACTCACTAGTAAGAGATTAGCTTACACAGGGAGAGCGAGAAGAGGAAGCCTGACAACTGCAGTGATGATAGAGAATGTGGATTCAGCGACACTACAAAAAACCAGAGCGTCCCTTGCTTTGATAGTTGTCGGAGTCATCCTGGTCATTATAGGTTTGGCTATGTCAGAGCAGTATTATATCAGGCAATATAGTTGGGTCCCAGTTCTGATTGGTGCAATTATGGTAGCCCTTTTCTTCTTGTTAGGGAGAAGAGTTGTACGGTTTACAATAGGTGGCGCAGATTGGTTGACTCTTTCTGTACGTAAGCTGGGAACACGAGAGAAAGTTGGGGATTTCATCAACAAATTCTTTGAACTAAAGGACAGGCTTTCTAAAGGATAGAAGTCTGCGAAGATACTACTACGAAAAGTATAAAGCATTGTGGTAGAGGAAAAAAGAATAGCATGAGTTTTATAATTACCCCCGGAGAAAGCTATTGAGAACTTTTAAACAAGGAGCAAAAATATGGGAGAAAAGCATATAAAAAAGTTAGAGATTAACTCTAACAAGACCTGCTCTTGTCTAGACAGCCATATAAACTGCCTTACTGCTAAAGAATGGGTCCGAAACCAGGTCGCTGTTTGGGAACTGTACTATGAGAAAAGAGACACTCGAGACAAAGGTATTCACCCAGCTGTGTTCCCAATTGCTTTACCTAAAAAGTGTATTGAACTTTTTACTCACGAAGGAGAACTAGTGCTCGACCCTTTTCTGGGCATTGGTACCACTTTTATAGCAGCACAGGATTTGGCAAGAAATGCAGTAGGATTTGACCTTAAGCAAGAATATATCAATTTTACTAAGAAAAGACTTGCTCAGTTAGAGATAAACTTTGGACACAACACAAAACAAATAGCAATTTGTGACGATGCCATCAATATTCCAAAATACCTCAGTAAAAATACTATCTCTTTATCCGTTACCTCGCCTCCTTACGCAAATATGCTAAATCATGCAAGATTAAATAAGAGCATGCGTAGCGACCTTCGTATGAATAAACACTACAAGAAGATTCAGCAGTATTCAAATAACCCACGGGATCTTGGAACGATGAAACTTAAAGAGTATACAGAAGCACTCGCGCAAATTTACAAAGGAATATTACCTTTCCTAAAACCAAAGGCTCATTGTGTAATTAACGTTAACGATTTATGGGAAAATAATCACAGGTATCCTACGCACAGTTATATTATTAAAGAAATGGAAAAAGTAGGTTATGAACTTAGAAATATAATCATCTGGGATAAAAGAAATCTAGTAAATAAAGTAGGTATTTTTGGCTGGCCAAGTAACTACATTACTCTTAGTACAACTTTTGAATACATACTCGATTTCTGGAGACCATGATCACTTACTCTGAACTAATAGGAAAATTGAAAGCAATAAAAGAGATGGGTTATATTAAGACCCATCGAGAAGGAACTACAGGAATAGGAAAAACCCTAGAAGATCTTTTGGGAATAACAGAAAATAATGTGCCTGGCCCAAATGCTGGCATGATTGAGTTAAAATCAGCAAGGAAAAACGCCCCAAGTATGCTCACATTATTTACAAAATCACCTCTTCCTAGAAAAGCAAACTCTTCTTTGCTACGAAGATTTGGGTATGAATCTGCGCGTGGCAGCAGAAGAAAAGAACTACACACTACAGTAAATGCTAAAGACTATAACCAACTAAAAGGAGAAACCGGCTTTAAAATTGATATCAAAAATGAAAGAGTGCTTCTTGTCAGTGCCCAGAATGAAATTTTAGGCTATTGGGATAAAGAAACACTGAAGAACTCTTTTGAAAGAAAGCTTCCTAAGTTGCTATATGTAAAAGCAGAAGCAAGAGGTAAAGGCTCTAATGAAGAGTTTTGGTTTAATGAGGCATGGTTATTAAGTAGTTTTAACTTTGATAATTTTTTAAACCTATTAAGAGAAGGAATAATTCTTGTTGATATACGAATTGGGCAATATCCTGATGGCAGACCTCACGATCACGGAACAGGATTTAGAGTCTTTCCGGATAAATTAGATTTGTGTTTTAAGGACAGAAAAACAATAATGTAATATATTCAAATAATAGCCCTCTGCATTAGACAGCCTTTTGAATTGATCTAATTATCCCCCCATCCGCTCGCAAAAAAACCCTTTTCTCACTTTTCCCATTTTAGCCAGCACCCCAATTAGTCAAGGTCTTAATCTATAATGTATCAGCCCTTACGGGCTTCCACCTTGACTAATCGGGGACCCCGCTGGCTCTTTTTATTTTAGGTGAGAAAATCACTAAAGGCCGCTCACCAAAAGAAAAAGCCAAAAAATCATGTCTTACCTTCAAAATACAGTCCTTGATATGAAAGAGAGAATTATGCTTATCTTTTATCGCTTAAGAGGCGCCAGAACGGAAAAAGAAGCCGCCAGACAGATAGAGAGATTAGAGAACCTAATTGTGTCCTTCAAGGATGGCATTGAGAACGGCAAAAAACCATGGATAGACAAAGATTAAACTTTTTCCTTACCTGCCCTTCCTGCAAAAGAAAGTTCGGAGTCGAACCAGAGGTAGTGTTCGAATATGTTCACCGACTGTCTGAGGAGATTCAGAAAAAAAAGAAGCAACTGAACGAGGAAGTGGAAAAAGTGAGAAAGAGGGAGTCCTAAGGGACTCTCTCTTTTTTTGCTCCCCCAACTCCCTTTTGGCTCAGAGACCCTGCTGAAAAGGACGTTTGAACTTTAACCTAAAAAACAAGGTTTTTCACGGTTAAAGCAAGCCTTAAAATCCCCAGCGAGGATTTTAAGGTTCAAACAACCTTTTCACTCCTCGCCATTTTCCCTCTTCCCGGTACCTCACCCCAAGAGGGAAAAGAAAAAGGCCCTTGAACTACCAAGAGCCTTTTACTTGTTTTTTAAAGAACTATTTATCCTTTTTTCTTATCCTTAAGGAAGATTATTTATCCCTTTTTTAGAAAGACTGTCCGGTTCAAGCCTTTCCTCACCTAACTTGATCAACTTCACATAGACCTGAGAGACCAACCTGTTCAGAGCATCCTGGCTACCAGATTTTCCAGCCTCACTAGAATCAAACATCAAAGCTACCTTGCCTTTTTCACCAACAGTCTCAACGATCAATTTCTCTTGCTCATCACTCATTGAGGTACCCATTAAAGCAACAACATTTTTACATCCTGCTTGCCAGAGGTTAAAAACATCAAAGAATCCTTCAACTAAAATCAGTCCCTCATTTTTTGCTTTATCCTTCACTCGGTTGAGATTAAAAACTATCAAGCTCTTCTTAAACTTTGGAGGTAGCTTATATTTTAATTCACCTGCAGGAGGATCCCCTGGGTACCTACCAGCATAAGCAATAAGTTCTCCTTTTTCATTGTGAATCGGAATAACAACCCTTCTTTCCATCAGTCCTCTTTTACAATATCCTAAACCGAATTCTTTTATAGTCTCTTTCTTAAGTCCTCTTTCCTTCAGGTAAGCATGTTTAGAATCCAGGGTTTTTAACTCAAAAGTTAAAGGTGGATTAGCTGCTTCCTCAGGTTCTGCTTTCTTCTCTTTTCTCTTCGGCCTTTCAACCTCTTCTTTCTCTTTAGCTAGTTTTCTATCCTCTCCGGAAACAATCCCAAACCATTTTTGGATTAAGAGTCCAGCTTGTCTTATATCTACACCTTCCATTAAAGATACGAAGTCCAGAACATTGCCACCAGCTCCACAGGAGAAGCAGTGCCACATATTTTTAGTCGTATTTGCACAAAAACACCCCTTATTTTGGCGTTTCCCATCATGAATGGGACAGAACCCTACTAACTCATTTTCTTTGCGTTTTAGGCCCTTCAGAAGCCCATAGTGACCCAAAATATCTTCCATTCTCACTCTCTCTTTTACCTTTCTAAAATCCACCCATTCACTTTTTGACTTCATTTTCCTTTCCTTTTGTGTTTTTCTTTCCGTTTAAAGCACTCCTCAGAATCTGATCTACCAGTTTTGTCATTGGTACACCCTCTACTTTAGCTTTCTGATATAGTTTAGCAACCAGATCCTCTTTTATCTTTGGACTGTACATTCCATTTTCTCCTTTCAAAACTTTCTCTATATCTTTCAGATATTCTGTCTGATAACCCTCATCTTCAAAGAGACACTCAGCAATTTCCAAAGCTCGAAACCATCTCTTTTTTCGTAGGAGTTCAGGATTCATCTTCTTTCTCTCCTCCTCCTAAACTCTTGATTATTTTTTTCGCTACCCTATCCACCTTCTGGAAGTCCTTTAGGATATTTTCACTCAATCCCCAGGACTTCAGGTAAAAGACAGACTTCCTTTCAATTCCCAGAACATTGCATACTAGGTAGGTAGCAGTTTCGGCCTGTTGTTCTTCCACCTGAGCAGGCGTTCCTCTATCCGGGTGCCTCAGCTCTTTGTGAACCCACTCGTGAATGAGCGTGCCCGTGTTCTCAGTCTTGTCCAGGTTGCTATTCAAGGTTATCTCTCCGTTGTCGCTGGTTACATAGCCCCCCATTATCACCTCTAGCGGTTTGAAAACCACAGTCCAGCCCGCCTTTTCCGTTGCCCTCCTCAGCTCCTCAAAGTCCATATCTGAATCTGTGGTAATACCTCTTTTGGCAGGGTCTCCTTCAGTCTGAGAGATGTCAAATACTGGGACAGAGAAGAATCCTTTCAGAACTTTCGGTTCCTTCTCCTCATCTTCTGTTTCTATCTTCTCGAACCAGGGAGCCAAAATCCAAACTGCCTTCTCTCCTTTCTTAATTGTTCTTCCCAATTCCTTCCACTTTTTATAACCGGCTACCTGAGAGCAACCTGCGAAACAAAGAATTATTTGGTTGTAGAGGCTATACTGATGGAATCTGACCATTTTATTCAGGGTCTCTTGGAACTCTTCTGGGGTCATTTCTTGAACATTCTGAATTAGCTCCTTAACTTTCTTGAGACTGCTTTTGGTTATTTGTTCGTTCTTCATTTCCTCCTCCTCCTGTTAAATTCAAATATTTTTGTCCTCGTAAGTCTGGTCTGCCAAAATTCCACCTTAGCTGAAAATGAGCACGGCTTCGGGTCTTTTTCCCTGAGTTAATTTTTCTACCAGCTATCGCCAAAGCTGCCTGGAAAGCCTCCTTTCCTGTGAAGCCTGCTTTGTGGATTTTTGTCAACTCTTGGTTGAAAATTTCCATCTGCTTAGTTGATTTTATCTCAAAAAGTTCCTTCATTTTTTCCTCTCTGGTTCAAAAGACTTCTTTTCCATCTAATAATTTCTCCTTTAGCCATTCTGTCATCAGATTTTTGTGTTCAGTTACCAATTCTCTTAACCTTTCTTTTGCTTTGTTATACCTAATTCTGGCTATCCTATTTGTCCTTGCATCATCTACCCAAAGCTGAAAACTTTGAATCTCAGCTTTTGCCTTTGCCATCTCATCCAATAAATCTTTTTCTAACATTTTTCTTCTCCTGGGTATCTTCGTAAATATTCAGCGAAGGACGTTTCATGTTGTTGACTGCAAAGAACAGAGTGGGTAGCCGCACCCTTTAGGGTGCGTATAAACGCAGGCTCTGAGCCTTGCGACTACCGAGACTGCTTCGCTTCGCAATGGCGGGGTTCACTGAGTATCTACGTATCTTCTTCAAAAAATATCAATCCTTTCTGCTCATCGTATTTAATCTCTTTTCCCTCAAGGTCATCTTTAACCTCGACTATATCTCTAAAGCACCTGTGATCCACTGGGATACTCTCTATGCCATCTTCAGTCTCAACCAATATCTGAACTAAGCTCCCTTGATTGACGCAGCTAATTATCCTTCCTTGCATTTTTCACCTCTTCAATCTTCATTAGTACTCTTCCGCTAACATTATGGTCAATATTAGGTTATATCCTTCATGGCCACCATAATCATCTACTTTCCAAAAGAACTCCCGGCCATTATGCTCAAATGCTCCAAAATCATGTTCACCCCACGGGTCATTGCCTTTAGTGAACTCATTGAAGTCCCTGACTTTCTTGAGAACCTGATTGACTTCTCCTTGTCCTAAACTTGCAACCCCTTTTGTTAGAACAAGTAGGTTAGGGGGAGAAACACAAGGAATACTTCTGCGAAGCACATCATTTCTCTTAGCTATTTGCTTTGCTGGCATTATTTTTCACCTCTTTCAATTTTTCCGGAAACAACCTCTTAGCTTCTGGATTTCTCTTCAGCTGCTCAAATGGAGAAAGTCCATACTTTCTCACTTCCTCCAAACTAACTACAAAACGTACTGGATCATCAGATATTTTTCTCACGCATCACCTCCAATAATTTTTATTTTCAGAAAATTTGGGTTAATTTATAGGCAAGCAATGAAAGGTAAGATTATTTTTAAGGTGCTGTAATGTAGGATTATAATGGATTTGAGAGATTTTTGCAAGAGTTGTTGGAAGGATAAAAATTTACTATAATAAAAGGCAAGACCAACCCTTTTCTCCTTTCTCCTATCTATCCTTTGACCGGAACACTAACCTCAAGTCTTAGACACAACTTAGGTTGGTGTTGGTAGGAGTGAGATTGCCGCTCAGCTTAACAATCTCAAGTTTTTTTTCTCTTGCAAAGAGCGTGCAAGAAAAAAGAACTTAAACGAGGGAGGGTTGGTCTTTTTCAACCCTGAGTTCCGAAGGGTGTCTAACTCAAGGGTTCAAAACTATCCCACCATCTTAGAGATATGAGCTTCTACCTTATTTTTTTCTTTCGCATAAAACCTTCTTGAGACCTTAATAATCTTTTCCCTGTTGCCTTTAATTGAACCTGCCTTAAAAGAAGGAAAGGTAAGAGCGCTAAAAGGATGAGAAGTAGTGCCATCAACCATCAGTTTCAAATAAATGTGATACTTTGGTAGGTTCATTAGATCGTTTTTCTCAAAGGGAGAATTAAATTCACCCTCTAAGTATTCGCTATCTTCAGGTCCTACTCGAAAGGAAATAATTGTCCCTACATTTCCAAAGACAGAATCTTCCAGTTTCTCACTCAATTGATTAATGTATTGATGAGCAATAACCAAATTCAGTTTATATTTCCTTGCCTCTGATAAAATAGATGCAAAGGAATCTGTAGCAAAATTCTGAAACTCATCGCAGTAGAGGAAAAAATCCTTTCTTTTTTCTTCTGGAATATCTACCCTCGACATAGCTGCAAGATATAGCTTAGTTATCATCATTGCTCCTAAAAGTTGAGAGTTATCCTCACCAATTTTCCCCTTACTTAAATTGAGGATTAAAATCTTTCCTTTATCCATAACCTCTCTTAAATTAAAAGATGTCTTTGTCTGACCAACAATATTTCTAATTAAAGGGCTAGTTAAAAACTGGCCAACCTTATTTTGAATAGGAACAATTGCCTCTTTTTGAAACCTATCAGGATAATTTTCAAACTCATTTTGCCAGAAATTTCTTAATACCGGGTCTTTAAGTTTTAAAACTAACCTTTTCCGATAACCCTCATTAACTAATAATTTCTGGACATCTAAAAGGGTAGTTTGAGGACGCTCTAACAAAGTTAAAATACAGTTTCTTAAGATATATTCTAACCTCGGGCCCCAGGAAACATCCTTCCAGATTTTCTTAAAGACCTCCATGATGCCCGAAGCTACTAAATGTCGACAAGAAGGCTCAACCTTCTCAAAGAGATTAAAAGCAATGGGATAATCCAAATCAGCAGGATTAAAATACAAAACATCATTTATTCTTGAGCGAGGAACATAATCTAACATCTTTTCAGTAAACTCACCATGAGGATCTAGTATACAAACTCCCTTACCTTTTTGAATATCAGAGATTGCCATCGTCTCCAGTAAATTTGTCTTTCCCATACCAGTTTTTCCGACAACATAGATATGCTTTCTCCTATCTTCTGTTTTAATTCCAAACCTCTTATACTCATTCCTAAAGTTGGTCTTAGCAAAGAAAGTAATATCTCTCTTAGCAAGTTTTAAGCTAGCCATAATTATGTAATGTAGAATTATACAAGGCTAGAGAGATATTTGCAAGATGGGGGGGGCTTGACAAGTTGTAAAGAACTGCTAATATTATAACTAATGATACTTAGGTATACCTATTTTGTAGAAGAAAGGGGGTGAGAGTTGAAATAAAAACAGAAAGGTATACCTAAATACGTTCATTAACAACAAGGAGGATAAAAATGGCAGACCTAAATACGTCATTCTCTGCTAAAGCAGAGAAGGGATTTTTGATGATTGCTGGACCATAAAAATAATTAAATTTTAGGAGGTAAGTGTGCGAAGAGATGGTTATTTTCATATCGGAGGGGCAGCTAAGCAAATAGGAGTTCATAAAAATACTCTCCGAAGATGGATTAAAGAGGGAAAACTTGACCAGCTTATCGGTAACGTAAAAAAAGATATTAGGGGCTGGAAAATTTTTTCTCAAGAAGATATAGTGAAAATAAGAACACATGTCTATACTATTAAGAGTTAATAAAAAAGTAACAGGTCAAGTAACCATCAAAAATCCTTCCGCCTAACGGAAGGATTTTTGATTGGAAGAGTTTTTCACTTTTGGAAAAATTGGTTCTGTAAGCTAATCGGCAAACCTAAGACCTCAAGAAAACAAACTGTGAGAGGAGAAGGTGATAAAATGAGGAATCAAGCATTGAAGGCATCAGACTCTATAGACGAGGAGTTAAATAAAACGGCGGACAAAATCTTTAGAAATGTTTTTTTGCCTAGTGAGAAATTCTGGAAACGCTGGAATAAGGTAACAAAAAAGGTGAATGACCGGAGAAAACCTAGTAATAGCGGTTAAGATGAAAATTTCTATGGAAAAATTTAAATTAAGAATAGGCTACTATCCAAGGAAGATAGTAGCCTATTTTAATAAAAAATAGGAGGTGTACGATGGCTGAAAAAGAAGAGCTTGAAAAATTGCGACAAGAAGTAGCAGAACTACGAGAAACGCTGGCAGGTAGAGAAAGAGCACCATCTCGGGGGCGCTTTCCTTGGGATGAGGCGGAGGCAGCCGAATTGCGGGGTCCGAGGGGAATAGGACTTGAACCTACACCCCCTCACCTTTATCTTGCACAAGGACAAAGAGCAATTCATCAAGAATTAGCAACAATA
>Ga0209979_1002563_pt1 | contig 17215 bp, 13 predicted proteins | sample AnhtaG_FD_183114 | JGI IMG/M metagenome (GOLD analysis project Ga0209979, IMG submission 183114) | Deep subsurface microbial communities from Anholt, Denmark to uncover new lineages of life (NeLLi) - Anholt_01485 metaG (SPAdes) (version 2) | ecosystem: Environmental > Aquatic > Marine > Oceanic...
TGTAAATCTCCGGTTCAAGCTCCTCCTTCTCGTCCCGTTCGGTGCGACCGGGGATGAGCCGCTTTTCCGTGAACTGCCGGGCGGCGTCTTTAATCAGTTTCTGATCTTCGGAAAGTTCAAATTCCATCCTATCCCCTCCTTATTTGCTGTATTCGTAAAAACCCTTGCCGGTTTTACGTCCCAGGTAATTTGCCTGAACCATCTTCCGCAAGAGCGGGCAGGGCCTGTATTTGGGGTCGGCATAACCCTCATACAGAACCTCCATGATCGCCAGGCAGACGTCCAGTCCGATGAAGTCCGCCAGGGTGAGCGGCCCCATGGGATGATTCATTCCCAGCTTCATCACGGTGTCGATCGCCTCTTTGTCGGCCACTCCCTCCATCAGGGCGAAGATGGCCTCGTTGATCATCGGCAGAAGGATCCGATTGGAGATGAAACCAGGATAGTCCTTGACCTCCACCGGGGTCTTGCCCAGCTTCTCCGAGAGCTCTTTGATCGTGCCGAAGGTCTCATCGGAGGTGGCCACCCCGCGAATCAGCTCCACCAATTTCATCATCGGCACCGGGTTCATAAAGTGCATCCCGATCACCTTCTCAGGTCGCCCGGTTACGGCCGCAACCTCGGTTATCGGCAAAGAGGAGGTGTTGCTGGCGAGGATCGTCTCCGGAGGGCAGAACCCATCAAGCTTCTGAAATATGTCCTTTTTCAAATCCATCTGCTCTATGACGGCCTCAATCACTAACTGAGAGCTTTTCGCCTCCGAAAGCTCCAGAGTCGATCTGATGCGGGATAGCGCCGCCTCCTTGTCCTTCTCGGTGATGATCTCCTTTTTGATTTGCCGGTCCATGTTTTTGGAAATGACGGCCATGGCCCGGTCCAGAAACTCCTGCTTGACATCGCAAAGGACGACGTCAAATCCCGACTGGGCGAACACGTGGGCAATACCATTGCCCATGGTGCCGGCCCCAACTACAGTAACATTCTTTATATCCAATTTCTGCACCTCACTTGAATCTAGGGTCGAAGGGTTACACTTTATCTCAAACGCCGGTCACAGACGGTGTCTCTGCAACTTCCGGCGACTCTAAAGCATCTCCACCGAGAGGGCGACCGCATTTCCACCACCCAAACACAGGGTGGCCAAACCGGTCTTGCCGCCTCTATCCTTCAAGGCATAAAGCAGAGTTGTTAGGACTCTGGCTCCGGAGGCTCCAATGGGATGCCCCAGGGCGACGGCGCCGCCGTGGACGTTCACTTTATTCCAGTCCCACCCAATCTCTTTGCCGTCCGCCAGAGCTTGAGCCGAAAAGGCCTCGTTGGCTTCGAAGAGATCGAAGTAATTGATGTCAACTCCCAGCTTTTCACAGAGTTTTCTCACCGCATAGATGGGGGCGTAGAAGAGCAGTTCCGGTTCGGTTCCGGAGGCGGTGTAGCCGGTGATTTTCGCCAGCGGTTTGAGGTTGTTCTCTTCGGCGAACTTCCGGGAGCTGACCACCAGGGCGGAGGCACCATCGTTTAAACCCGGGGAGTTGCCGGCGGTGACAGTTCCCTCTTTCTGGAAGGCGGGTCTGAGTTTGGCTAATCTCTCGAGACTTGTATCGCGGCGGGGAGTCTCGTCGGTGTCGAAGATTTTCGGATCCCCTTTCCTCTGGGGAATCTCAATCGGCACTATCTCGGCTTTGAATTTCCCGGCATCGATGGCGGCCACGGCCTTCTGTTGGCTCCCGAAGGCGTATTTGTCCTGTTCCTCGCGGCTGATGCTGGACTTCTCCGCTGTCAGCTCAGCATTACCTCCCATGTGGCGGTTGTTGAAGGAATCCCAGAGGCCGTCGAGAATGAGGACGTCGGTCATCTTGCGGTCGCCGAACTTGAAGCCGCCGCGAGCCCCGTGCACAACGTAAGGACAATTCGACATGCTCTCCATGCCGCCGGCCACGATGCAGTCGGCATCTCCGGCCTTGATGGCCTGGCAGGCGATCATGACGGTTTTGAGTCCGGAGCCGCAGACTTTGTTTATGGTAGTGGAAGGGACGGTGGCGGGAACGCCGGCAAAAATAGCGGCCTGCCTCGCCGGAGCCTGCCCGATGCCAGCGGAGACGACGTTGCCCATCAGCACCTCGTCGATTTTGTCAACGGCAATTCCTGACCGTTTGATTGCCTCCTTGATGACGACTGCCCCCAGTTGGGGAGCCGTAAAGCCCGAAAGACTTCCCAGAAAGGCTCCGCTGGGGGTGCGACATGCGGATAGAATCACAACTTCGGTGTTATCAGACATCATTCCTCCAGGTTCTATCGACAGAGAAAAGTTAGCGATTTATTTCACAAGCTCCGTGGCTATTATAAACGATTTCAAAGGGAAAGACAAACAGTTTTTTCGAAGTGACGGGGAAAGACCGACTTGGGTGTCTGTTGAGAAAAAGAAAAACCGGGTTGGCCCAGTCTTTTTGAATCAATCACAAAAACGGGAATGTGTGAGGGCTGAATCAGTGGAGATGGGTGCGCCCCCTCAGTTGGTCCTGCTCTCCCCCACGGCGCCGGTGAACAGCTTGCTTTTCAACTGGAAGAACCTCTGTCTCGGATTGCGCAACAGCTTCCCCAGAAGCCAGAGGTTGGTTTTGAAGTTCTTAGGAGAGAAGGTAGACTGAATCAGCCAGCTTCTGTATATCTTCTTTTTCCAGTTGATCAGGTCCTCCCGAGTGAGATACTTCAGCTCCATGTTGATGTTGGCCATGTCCCGGTTTCTGGCGGTGTCGAACTCCTCGTAGCTGATGTGTTTTTTCAGGATGCCCTCGCTTTTTGCCCAGTCGTAGATATGCTTGCCGGGCAGCGCGGTGCAGAAATACATATTGATCCTTGCCGGACGTATCCGCTTGATCAACTTGTAGGTCATCTTTATGTCCTCGTGGGTCTCGTGGGGATGTCCCAGCATCATGTATGAAATCGGATTGATTCCCAGGCTGTGGCAGATGTCGAAAGCCTTGATGGTCTGTTCCGGGGTGATCTCCTTCCGGTAGAAATCTAGGATTCTCTGAGAGCCGCTCTCCACCCCGAAGTAAATGTCCACACAGCCGGCCTCCTTCATTGCCGCCACGGTCTCGTAGTCAACGGTATCGACTCGAGTCTGGCACATCCAGCAGACCTTGGCATTTCTCTGATCCAGCTCCCGTTTGAGCTCCCGGAACCATTCTGGCCCTTGAAGGGAGAGGGTATCATCTTTGAAGAACAGCCTGATGTTCTGACCCCGCAGTTTCACCAGGCCTTCAATCTCCTCCGCCACGTTCTTAGCGCCTCGCATCCGCAGCTGACCGAAGAGCTTGTCCTGAGCGGGCTTACAGAAGAGGCAATTGAATGGACATCCCCGGGAGCCGACGATTCCGTAATCGGCGAGCCCGGCGGCTATATAGCTATCGTAGTCGTAAAGATCTCTGGCGGGAAAGGTGATCTCGTCTAAGTTCATGGTGAAGGACATCCGGGGGTTCATTATGAATCTCCCGTTTCTCTTGTAAGAAATCCCGCGGACTTTGGTCGGGTCTCCCTTTTTGTGAGCCTCCACGAAATCTTTGATGGTTTTTTCGCTCTCGCCCTGAAAGGCATAGTCAAACCCGCCGTCTAAGGCATCCTCGGGCCAGAAGGTGGCGTGAGGTCCCCCGATCAGGTAGGTCGCTTTCGGATTCTTGGATCTCAGATAGGGAACTACCACCTCTTTAGTCCTCCCGAAGAGAATAGAGGAGCTGCTGATCCCGATGATGTCGGCGTCCTTTATCTTGTCGTCGATCTCGCTTAAGTCTTTGACGAAGGTGAGATCCACAAACAGAGGATCATAACCGATATCGCGGAGAGCGGAGGCGATGTAACATAGCCCCAGAGGCTCAGCCACCCCATTCCACATCCTCCTCCTGTAACGAGGATACATTAGGACGATCTTCATATCATTTCCTCTTAATACAGCTTCCTACTCTCAACGCTATCTTCGGAAAGTCAAAATCTAAAATTAGGACGCACTTTCGGAGAGTTATGATTCACTCTCGAAGAAACTGAAAGCAGCAGTTTTAGTTCCTATGTATGATAAAAAACTAACCAGTTTTGTCAAGCTTTTTTGGGAAAAAATCGTACAACCGCCCGCACTATCCAGCGAGTATCCCGGAATCGGGCCTTGCCGCCAGAGGGTTCACCCCGTCGTAGCACCGCGATCCGCCTCCAGTCGGCGGGCTTTGAGCAAGGGAGAGAGCATCAGAACCGCCTCGCGATCGCCGAGAGATGACCGAGAAGAACTCGATGACGAGCCTTCTCATCCCTGCTCAGACACCACGCTAAGAAGAGATTGATTTCCGCCGATAATGAGACAAGTCTACAAGAAAGGGGGGCGTTCGTCAGACCGACGACCTCAGTAAGATAAGAGTTCTGCGGAGCTGATCATTTAGCAGAAGCGGGGGCAAATCGCTTTCCAGTCGGCTATCCGTATTCGGGAACAGGGGGGCAGGAAAATGATCAAAGACGGAGGGAAGGCATTTGAGCAACTTTCAACCGGGCTCGAGGATAACGAAGAGTGGCAGGTGGAGATCTACGCTGATCTAAAGCAGATCATGGATTCGATATCTGCAACTATTCGGGGAACAAAGGGGGAGAGACTACTCCAGGTGGAGCTGGACAGTAAGCTCGACGAGTACAAAGAAAAAAGCTTCGGGTGGATGGTGAAGCAGGCCCAGAAAGCGCAATTGAATGAGGTCCTCTGCAGGGAGCCTGATCAACAGAGGCAGGATATGATCCTGAGTTCAACCTATCTGGTTTCCAAAGACGCGAGAGATGATTTCACCACGGTTGTAAAGTTTCTGGAGAAGGAATACGCAAACAAGGGATTAGTCTTTGAGTGCACCGGACCCAGAGTGCCCAACGATTCCCTGTGGTAGGAGTGAACTCTGAATGAAGACGGCTAAGCCTTCCTGAGAATTGAGCGGAAACGGATAGCAGGAACGATCAGACTAAGGATGTTGGCAATCTTTTTTTTCTCTCAATCTTGAATGACTTCAAGGTCCAGTACAAGCCGCAACGGGCCTCGTTCGGCAGCGGCATTGGTCGAAGCTCGAAACGGTGAGGGCGTGTTAAGCTATGCCCTGCTGAAATGAACCTCCGGCGGCCGCCGCGATGCGGTGAACAGAGACAGCAGGGGCGATTTACAGGTGCAACTGCAGCTTTGGTGTATGCAGTGGCAGGGATTTTGCTCGCGTTAGTAGAACTTTTTGCTCAGTGTGCCGTAGAAAAACCTTGACAGATGACGATAATGGATTATAGTGAGATATAGGCGGCGGTGTGATTCTTTGGACAGTCAGCGTGAGGGCAGCCGCAAGCCGGGGCCTTTCTGTTTAGATCTAACAGAACAATCATGAACCTTCGGGATGGACAGGGCACAGTACTCTGACTTGGCTTCACAATGGAACAGAACATATATAGACTAAAGCTACTTAACGCTGTCTTGTTTTTCGCCAAGAAGACAAGGTGGCCAAATATGACCAAAATCTGCAAGCTCTTATTCTTCCTTGATTTCATGCATTTCAAGGAGACTGGATACCCTTCGATAGGACTTGAATACTTCGTCTTCCCAAACGGACCACTAGCGACATCGTTTTGGCGAGAGGTAAAAGATGCCATCCCGCCCGACGACTTTGTGGACAAGTTGGACCTAATCGAGAAGACCGATGAGCTTGCCCCAGGTTATAGGGAAATTGAATTCAGAGCGAGGAAGAATCCCGACCTCTCTGTTTTTTCCCCGCGTGAACTGGAGATTCTTGACAACTTGGCACTGATGTTTGGTGATGTTAAGGCATGGCAGATTTCGGAGATTACCCATCTAAAAAATGCCCCGTGGGACAAGACAAAAAAGCAAAAGGGAGAAAAGGCTCCCATAGACTACATGCTTGCCATTGATAAAGACTCAAAAGTGACTCGAGAAGAGGCGGAGGAATCGCTAAAGGAATATTTGGAGACTCTCCAGAATTTCTCGCTACGGCCCACAGAATGATGCAATTGCATGCCCTATGCCGGCGACATACTACGCTATGAGCGGTACCAATTTGTAGACGGGACAGAAAGAGACAAACTCTTCGTCGTTCTGAACGCGGCCAACGGTCAGACACCCTGCCTTGTTCTCCCAACCACTTCTCAACCCAAGAGATATCTAGGGGCTCAGAAGGGCTGTAATCCAGCTAAGAGAGTATTCTTTGTGCCTAAGAACTCGGAGAAGTGCTTCTGGCTTGACACTTACATCCAGTTGCCCCGTGTCATTCCGCTTTCTGCTGCCCAGCTTGTACAAGCCGCGTGGGCAAGTCAAGTATCGGTGACCGGTTGTCTCTCACCCCTATGTTTTGCCCAGCTGAAGAATTGTCTGAAAAAATTCAAGCGGGATCTCTCGCAAGAGAACTGGGATTTTATATTCAAACGCCGCAGTCCCCGAGGCTAGCAGTTCACATTTGCTTCAGCGACGGGGAGCCGTTTGAGACCCTCGCCGTAACTCTTTGCTATTCAATACGCCCAGGAGGAGTCGAACCCCCAACCTTCTGATCCGTAGTCAGACGCTCTATCCAATTGAGCTATGGGCGCACGTCAACAACCTACAACATATCGACTCCTTTGCACCCGTGCAAGAGAAATTTCGGCTTTTTTCGCCGTAGCTCTGAAGAGCCACCCTGCATTCCCCATCGTCAAATCTCAATGGACCTGTGGGTATTTCCCCTTTTTCCTTCTTCGGCTTCCTGCTGGAAAGGCCCGTAAGTTCTTAATCCGTCAATATATACAGTTCTACACAGGGGGAATTCACACGGTTGACCCAACAATCGGAAAAAAGACTTGACTATCAGAGAAAAGTTGTTATTATATGAGATTAAATTGAGATGGAGTAACTTTCAAATACTTGAAAGGTGGATTGATATGTAATGACTCAGGTGCGAGTGAGGGAAGACGAATCCTTCGAAAGAGCCTTAAGACGTTTCACCAAAACGTGTGAGAAATCGGGTCTGATAGCCGATATCAGAAAGCATCAGAGGTTTGAGAAACCTTCTGAAAGAAAAAAGAGAAAGCTCAGCGCCGCCCGAAGAAAACTCCGCCGTCTTATGAGCACCAGGTCTCTATGACCTTAAAAGACAGAATCTCTGAGGACCTCAAGGGAGCCATCAAATCTGGCGACAAGCCGAGGCTGTCTGTTATCAGGCTTCTGAAATCTGAGATTATAAACAAGGAGATCCAAAAGGGGGGAGAGCTTGAGGAGGACGAGATTTTCGGCCTCCTTTCGAGCATGATCAAGAAGAGGAAAGAGGCCGTAGAACAGTTTAAGTCCGCCGATTGTCAAGACTTGGTCGATAGGGAGACAAAAGAGCTCGAGATCCTTCGTGGTTATCAACCCGCTCAGCTGAGCGAAACGGAACTGCAACAGTTCATTGACGAAACCATAAAGGAGATCGGAGCCGACGATATCTCTGTTTTGGGCGAGGTGATGAAGACAGTGATGCCCAAACTCAGAGGTCGTGCCGAGGGAGCTTTGATCAGGGGTATGGTCGCTAAATGCCTCAAGTCGGCCTGAGGTCTTTAGTTGTATTGGTTAGACATATTCATAGTAATCGTCTTGGCCCTGTTTCTTTTCTCCGGCATCAGGAGGGGCTTTTTTTGTGAGATCGCGGGCCTGGTGGGCATTGTGGTGGGGGCACTCTTGGCCATTAACTTCTCCGACGGTCTCACTCGCTTTCTGCAGAGCTATATCAACATCGCCTCTAGTTTGCTTTTCGTCGTAAGCATCTTTTTGATCTTCATCCTCTGTTTGCTGGGATCCAGATTCCTGGCCTGGGGTTTAACGAAAGTGGTCAAATCCACCCCCCTCTCCTCAATGAATCGTCTGGCAGGGGGGATTTTTTCTCTCCTGAAGGGGATAGTCATAGTAAGCCTGGTGCTTCTGCTGGTGCTTCTTCTGAAACCCTTCCTCGATCTGAACGCTTACGTCGAGGATTCAAGTCTCGGTCCGCCGTTGAGAAGTGTGGTCCCCAATCTTTTCGCGTACACCTCGTTTCTGCACCCCGATACCGAAGACATCTTCGAGAAGGTCAAATCTGCCATCAAGATGAAGGAGGTAGTCGAAAAAGAAGTGGTCAAGCCAGCGGAGGAGATCGCCGAAAAGGCCAAGAAGATAAAGGTACCGGAGTTCCCCCAGGACGAAAAGTTGCTGGAGGGCCTCAAGGAGCTGTTCTCTCGGAAAGAGAAAGACTGACACTAATTTCACCGGGAGTGAGAGCTAGATCTCCATCCCTCTAACGACGCAGCTCAGATGCGGTTCAAACAACATCTCTCGACGGCTGTTTTTCTCGGCTTTTTAGCCGGATTCTATTTCCTGCTTTTCGGTTGTGCAGCTTATCTAGTATCCTCCTCCTATCCGAGTTCTTCCGCCTGCGACCGCCTCTTCGTCTTCAAGTTGCAGCTTTTCGCCAACATCCCTCTGTTTGTAATCATTGGGATCATCGTCGCGGTTCTCCTTTCCCTTTTGCCGAGGAGATTTGGCTTCTCTGAAGGCAGAGGCGGAATCATTCATCTCTTGCTTTTTTCGGGGTTGTCGGTCTATCTCCAGTTCAAGCTCTTCTCCGAGAGTTACATGGTGTCAGGCCTGCCGCCAGTCTTGAAGATTCTGATATATCCTTCGGCGGCTGTTGCGGTGATTCTTTTCCTGAGCCTCCCCTACTTCCTGACGAGGAGAACGTTGGCCAAAGAGGATTCAGAGAATCGCCTGTTGGCTCTGGAGGGGATACTGGCGGGTCTACTTCTCCTTATGATCATTTTGGGTCTAGTCAAACCGACCGCCTCCTGGTCAGCTCTGAGTCGCCGAACAGGGGAAGGCGGCAATATCCTCCTCATCACCGTTGATACATTGAGGGATGACCATCTCTCTTACCGCGGTTACTTCCGAAAGACCTCCCCGAATATCGACGCTGTGGCCTCGGAAGGGGTGGTGTTCGAGAACGCTTACACCGCGGTTCCTCGCACCTTCCCCTCCTTGTGCTCCTTTCTGACCGGCAAATATGCTCACCGCCACGGAGCCAGAAACAACTTCCACCACGCCCTTCCGGATTTCAATCTCACCCTGCCCGAGATCTTGAAGCAGGAGAGTTTTATCACTGGGGCGGTGGTGACCAACGCCGGGCTACAGGCTCGCAGGAAGATCAACCAGGGATTCGATTATTATTTAGAGACTGGTCACCAGAATTCCCAAGCTCAAAAGGTGCCGGCCCTGCGGCTGCTGGATTTTTTGCGATTGAGCTACCCTCTGCGCAGTTTCTGGGATGACCAAGCGGGGCGGACAAGAGCTGAGGCTCTCAAATTCCTCCAGAGAAACAGGGACAAGAAATTCTTCCTGTGGGTACATTTCATAGATCCGCATATGGACTATAATCCGCCTCCGACGTTCGCCGGTTTTTTCGACAGAGATTACAGCGGGAGATACGAAAGTCACTTCCACTACGGCAAGGTTGGCGCCGAGAGGATGATCTTTGATTGTCCCTTAAGTCCAGGCGAGATTCAGCACGCAATATCCTTACACGACGGGGAAATCCTCCACACCGACAACGAAATCGGGAAGCTTTTGAGCAAACTCAAAGAATGGGAACTTTTCAAAAACAGCCTGATAATATTCTCCGCGGATCACGGCGAGAGTCTGGGGGAACACGGCTACTTTTTCGCTCACGGGGATCTGATTTATAACCCCTGTATGCACATTCCTCTCCTAATTAGATTTCCGGGCGGGGCGGTGAGAAAAAGAATCTCCACCCCGGTCTCCAGTGTGGATTTGATGCCGACCATACTTGATTTCTTAGGTGTGGAACCTCCAGAGGAGCTAGATGGAGTTTCGCTTTTGCCGATTATCTTCGGAGGGGCTGAACCGAGAAGGGCCATTTTCGGTGAGTCCGGGATCTCGATTTTCTCCTCTTCCAACCCCAGAATGAAAATGGAAATCGAGCCCCAGAGACCGCTGGCAATACTGCCGGAAGAATGGTTTCCCCTCTGGGAGGAGGTGTTCAACGATGCCAGATTCCGGATGATGGTCGAAGGTGACTGGAAGTTGATCTACACTCCCGACGGCGGATCCGGCTCTTTCGAACTCTATGATCTGGCTTCCGACCCCGCCGAGGAGACGAACCTATATGAGGAAGAAGCAGAGATTGCCGAGAGGATGCGGGGGAGACTCATGAACTGGGTGAAAGGGGACACTCTCCGAAATATCGAAGCGATATCGTATGATCGAGAGATGATCTCCAACCTGCAAAGCATAGGATATCTCCGGTGATTACTCGAAGGGGGGAATTCACTATATTGGACAGTCGTGGACGAACGCACCTTACAGGTCTTAGAATACGATAAGATCAGGGAGATTGTAGCCTCTTACGCCCTCTCCGACCCGGGAAGGGAAAAGGCGGCCTCCCTTCGGCCCCTGACTGACCCCTCATTGATTCTCTCCCAGCTCAAGGAGACCAGCGAACTCAAGGAGGCGATAGAGAGTCAGGTGGGTCTTGCCTGGAGGTCGTTCAAGGAAGTTCGGCCCTATCTGCTCAAGGCCCAGCCTGAAGGCAGTCTTTTGCAGCCGGTAGAACTCCTGGCCATCGCGGATGTCATCTCTCTGTCTCAGGCGACCCTGAGATTCTTCAAGAAGAGAGGGGAGAGCTTCCCGGCGCTTCAGAAGATAATTAGACCTCTCTCCCCCCTGGAGGAGCTTCGCTCTCTTATCGAGCAGTGTCTGGATTCGACCGGCGAGGTGAAGGATTCCGCCTCCAGGGAGCTGCGTTCTATAAGGAAAAGGTTGCGCCTCATCAAAGACCGTCTGTCGGAGAAGCTGAAATCCCTGATCAGCTCTCCGCAGATACAGAAGATCCTGGCGGACAACATCGTCACCTTCCGTCAGGACCGTTACGTCATTCCGGTCAAGGCTGAATCTCAGCATCTCTTGAAGGGGATTGTCCATGACCACAGCAGTTCCGGGGCGACGGTCTTCATAGAGCCGATGGTGACGGTGGAGATGAACAACTCCCTGGGGGAGTTGGTCACCGAGGAGAAACGGGAGGTGGAGCGGATTCTAAAGAGGATTACCTCGGTGGTGCGGGAGGATTTCGAAGCTTTGAAAGAGAACTCAGAGATTCTGGCACGCTTCGACCTGATTTACGCCAGGGCCCGGTTTTCCCTCGAATACGGAGGGGTGGAGCCTTTGATGGAGGGTGATGCCGCATTAAGACTGGTTGAGGCTCGACATCCTCTCCTCTTGAAGGCGACAAAGGAACTGGAGAAACAGGAGGTCGTGCCTCTCACCCTGAGGTTAGGGGAGAGGTTCAGAACTCTAGTCATAACCGGTCCCAACACCGGCGGCAAAACCGTTGCTCTCAAGACGGTGGGGCTGCTCTCACTGATGGCGCAATCGGGGATGCATATCCCCGCCAAGGAGGGAACGAGACTGCCGGTATTTGAGAAGGTCTTCGCCGACGTCGGCGATGAACAGTCGATTGAAGCCTCTCTGTCAACCTTCTCCTCCCACGTCAGACAGATCTCCAAGGCGCTGTCGGAGGCCGGGAAGGGGAGTCTGATTCTCTTAGACGAGATCGGAGTTGGCACCGACCCCGAGGAGGGAGCGGCTTTGGCGGAGGCGGTGGTCGGATATCTCACCGGCTCGGGAGCGTTGACCATCGTCACCACTCATTACGGAGCTTTAAAGACTCTGGCGACGAAAATCCCCGGGGTGGAGAACGGCTCCATGGAGTTCGATTCGGAGAATTTCAAACCCACCTTCAGATTCATCTCCGGAATTCCGGGTTCAAGCTACGCCCTGGAGGTGGCCTCCAACCTGGGGATGTCAAAGGAGGTCCTGGACCGAGCTTGGGATTTGGTGGGAGGCGAACATCGGGACTTGAGCAAGCTTTTAGTGGAACTTCGCGAAAACCTCCAGGAGCTCTCCGCCGAGAGAAAGGAGCTCTTCGACAGCAGGGAGGCGATCGAGGATTTGCAGAAGCTTTACAAGGACCGCCTCCAGAAGGTGAGGGCGGCAGAGAAGGAATTAAAAGGGAAAACTCTGAAGGAATCCAGGGAGGTTGTTGAGGCCACCAGGCGTCAGATGGAGACACTCCTCAGAGAAATCCAGAAGACTCAAGCGGAGAAAAAATCTGTAAAACGCTCCAGAGAAGCGTTGCAGGAGAAGCGGAGGGAATTGGAGGAGAAGCTGGAGGAATTTCAGGAAAAGCTTCCCGAAAAGGTAGAGAGATTCGTTCCCGGAGAGAGGGTGGAGATAAAGAGCTTAAAGATTCCCGGGGAGGTGATATCCGAGCCAGATGCGAAAGGTCATGTTCGGGTACGCACCGCTAACATGGTGGTGAGAGTGCCGGTGGCGGATTTAGCCAAAAAGCCCTCAGCAGAGGTTGGAACCAAGTATTCGGGCAAATCGAGTTACGACACCCCGGAGCGCGTCGGAACGGAGGCGGATTTGCGGGGCATGACCTTCGAGGAGGCCCAGCCGGTGATCGACAGATATCTGGACGAGGCGTTGCTTGTGGGGGTGGAGCAAGTATATATTATCCATGGCAAAGGAACGGGAGCGCTGCGGGAGAAGGTGCGGAAATACCTTTCCCGTTGTCCCCAGGTGGAATCACACCGCCTGGGTGCTTGGAATGAGGGTGGGGACGGGGTAACTATTGTTACTCTGAAAAAGTAGATGGGTGCAGGGGTACAACCCCTGCACCAGCAGATAATAATAGACCTGTATGCTCTCTGAAGGGCAGCCCGGGGCCTCCGCCCCGGTGGAATTGGCCGTGTCGCCAGATACCCACGTCTGACAGGCAAGTACCTGTCGAATCTGGGCATTCGACAGCACAGAGAACATCGAGCGATGGAAGGGTAGCCCGGGGCCTCTGCCCCGGGAGGTACCTGCAGGTGGTGCCAGAGGTCCACATCTGACACAAGTCAATAACGAAATCGCGATGAATCCCTGAAGGTAATAGCGTAAACTGATATGCCTATCCCTCCTGACATTGTCGCCAGGGTGAGAGAGGCCTCCGACATCGTGGAGGTGATCTCTCGCTTCGTCCCCTTGAAGAAACAGGGAAAAAGGTTTGTGGCTCTCTGCCCCTTCCACAGCGAGAAGGCTCCCTCCTTCTCGGTTTCGCCCGACAAGCAGCTCTATTACTGCTTCGGATGTCAGGCCGGCGGCAACGTCATAAGCTTCCTTATGGCTCACGAGAAGATGGAGTTCACCGAGGCCGTTAAATATCTGGCAGATTTGGCCGGAATAAAGATTCCGGAAAAGAGAGAAACTCAGAAGGAAACTGAAAGAAGAGCGGAGCTGTGGCAGGCAAACAACCTGGCCTTTGACTATTTTTCCCGCTGTCTCAGGAGCGAAAGAGTCGGGAAGCCCGCCAGAAGCTATCTTGCCAAACGAGGTATCACTGACGAAACCATCAAGGCTTTCGGTATCGGATACGCCGCCGACCGCTGGGACGGTTTGATAAAGTTTGCCAAGAGCAAGGGATTCGATTTGAAGATCTTAGAGGAGGCTCATCTTCTCCAGAGAAGTGACAAAAGCGGCGATCTCTTCGACTTCTTCCGAGGACGCCTCATCTTCCCGATACACGCCATCTCCGGGAAGATTCTGGGCTTCGGGGGGCGAGCCTCAAAAGAGGAACAGCAGCCGAAATACTTGAACTCCCCGGAATCTCCGATATATCAGAAAAGAAGGGTCCTCTACGGGCTCTATCAAACCAAAGATAATATCGAAAAGAAAAGGGCAGCGATTCTGGTGGAGGGTTACACTGATCTTGTATCCCTTTACCAGGGCGGATTCGAAAACGTCGCCGCCGTCTCCGGGACTGCCTTCACCCTGGAGCAAGCGAGGCTCCTCTCCCGATTTGCAGAGGAGGTTTTCGTCCTCTTCGACAGCGACCAGGCCGGAAGCTCTGCGGCTTTAAGGTCTGTCGAACACCTTTTCGCTGCCGGCTTAGAGGTGAAGCTCATTGCCCTTCCTGCCGGGGAGGACCCGGATTCTCTTATACGGGGAAGAGGACCAAAAGCCCTCGAGGAGCTATTAACAGCGCCGCTCTCGTTCTTCGAGTTCAAAGAGAGACAACTCGGCAAGCCCTTTCCGGAGTTGACTATGCGGGAGCAGGAGGAGTTCTTGAAGGAGATGGCGGATCTGGCCTCTCAGATCGGCGGCCTAGATCGTCGCTCCCTCTTCGTGGAGAGCCTGGTTCAGCATTTCAAACTGCGAGACGAGACGGTGAGAGGTTTCCTCAAGAGAAGGAAGTCCACCAAGGAGAAGGCAGAAGAAAAGATAAGCGAACGCGGGGAGGAATCTATCGAGGTGGAATTCATAAATTTGCTCATCACCCGCAAGGATTTCATCGCGGAAGCAAAAAAGACCATATCCCCGGAGACCTTCCAGGAGCCTGGCTGTCGAGAGGTTTTAGGTTCCATATACGAAGCTTCTGAAGAGCAGGGGGAGATTTCGTTTCAGGATATCTTTGAGCTGGCCTCTGACCAGAGGGCCAAAGATGCTATTTTGAGGAGCGCTCACGTCGATTTCGGAGAGGTCTCCCCGGAGTTGCTGTTCGAGGATTATCTGAGAAAATTCAAGTCCCGGGAGATTTCGGCTCGCCTTCGGAAGTTGAAGAGAGCTGTGGAAGTGGCGGAAAAATCCGGCGACGCAGTGAAGACCAACCAGCTTCTGCGACAATATCAAAAGCTCAAAACTGATATGGCGGGCTGGAAACCTGATCAGGGCGTCTCCGGGAGTTGATGGTGTTTGCTCGCCCCGCCCGGGAGTGACGGGCGGTGGTGAGATTGAATTCCTCTCTGAGCCAAGCGTCAGTGCAGGGCCTCCCCCTTTGGCGGTCGGAACTCCTGCTCCGGGAAACAGTTTTCCCGAAGGGGCTACCTTCAATCTGATATGCCGGCAATGCCAATTATGTCTTGATATTGAACATTTGCAGTGTTATTTTCGAAGAGCACTGGCAGATTTGGAGAGAAAGATGCATAATTTCGAGTTCATCCTCCCAACCAGGATAGTATTCGGCGTCGGCGAGATTAACAGGGTCGGAAAAGAGGCCGAAAAGCTGGGGAGAAGACCGCTTCTGGTCACCGGCAAGACCTCCATGCAGAGATTGGGGATTCTCGATAAGGTGATGTCCCTTCTGAGAAAGGAGGGATTGGAGGTTGTCCTCTACGACAAGATTGAACCAAATCCCCGAGTGACTACGGTGGACGAGGGCGGAGAGTTGGCAAAATCGAAAGGGTGTGATTTCGTCATCGGACTGGGAGGCGGAAGCCCCATGGACGCCGCCAAGGCCATCGCCGTCAGGGCTTGCGTCGATGATACCGTCTGGAACTACATCTATCATGGAGAGGGGCAGACTTTCAAGAGAGTCGATAGGGCTTTGCCGATAATGACGCTTCCCACCATCGCCGCCACCGGCTCGGAGGCCGACCCTGGTGGGGTAATCACTAACTGGGAAACCCACGAGAAGGCGGTGATCTTCTCTCCTCATCTTTTCCCCAAGGTCTCCATCGTCGATCCGGAGCTGACCGTGAGTGTTTCCCCGGAGATCACCAAGGACGGCGCCGTCGATATCATCTGCCACGTCATTGAGAGTTACTTCACCGCCACCTCCCCGGCACCTTTGCAGGACCGCCTCTCCGAGGGGATCATAAAGACGGTGATGGATAATTTGGAGAAAACCTTAAGCGATCCCGAGAACTTGGAGTCCAGAAGCAATCTGTCCTGGTGTTCTTCGTTGGCCCTCTCTGGATTCATCAATTCCGGTCGTGGCGGAGGCATGCCGATGCACGCCATCCAGCATGCCATCTCCGGTCACTACGACATCTCGCACGGGCGTGGTTTAGCCTTGATCCTGCCGCCGATTATGGAATACACCTACGAACACCGTCCGGAGAAATATGCCCAGTTGGCCAAGAACGTTTTCGAAATTGATACCATCGGCCTGCCGATTCTGGAGGGTGCCAAATTGGGGGTTAAGGCCATGAGGGACTGGCTGAAATCCGTGGAGATGTACACAACGTTTTCATCTCTGGGGATCACGAGCCCCAAATACAAGCAGATGGCGGAAGATACTATCCGAGTTTACGGGGGGGGCAGAGGTTATCTGGTGAATCCTCGAAAACTGCACCGTGAGGACATAATAAACCTCTTGAAGATGGCAGAATGAGTCGGGAGAGCTGATGCTTAAGGACCTAATCGAGATTGCCCGCCCCCATCAATGGGTGAAGAATTCTCTCCTGTTCGCCAGCCTGGTATTCTCGCAGAGCTTCACGAATGTGTTCATGGTAGAGAGAGCGGTTTTGGGGTTCATCCTCTTTTGTGCCCTCTCCAGCGCGGTATACATAATAAACGACATCACCGACAGAGGTGCCGACCGAGTCCATCCCGAAAAGAGAAACCGGCCCCTTGCCGCGGGGAGGTTGTCGGTGAGCGTGGCCTTAGTCTTGGCCTCATTTCTCTTAGCGTTCTCGCTTCTCGGGAGCTTCTGGCTCAGGACCAGTTTTGGCTATTGCGCCTTGGGATACCTCGGACTGAATCTGGCATATTCGTTTCTCTTAAAACATGTCGTCATCATAGACGTCATGGCGGTAGCTTTGGGATTCGTTTTGCGGGCGGTCGCCGGGGCGTATGCCATCAACGTGAGAATCTCCTCCTGGCTGATCGTCTGCACCATCCTTTTGGCGCTTTTCTTGGCCTTTGGAAAGAGACGCCACGAACTGATCAGCCTTCCGGAAAAGGCAGTTGAGCACCGCAGGATCTTAAGCCAATACAGTGTCAGCTTCTTAGACCAGATGATGGGGGTGGCGACGGCCTGCACTGTAATTGCATACACCTTCTACACTCTGTCTCCAGAGGTGAAGGCGAAATTCGGGGGAGCGAGTCTGGAGTTGACCATCCCCTTCGTCCTCTATGGGATTTTCCGCTATCAGTATCTGATCTATCAAAAGGACTCCGGTGGGAACCCGACGAAATCGCTGCTGAGCGATCTGCCGATTCTGATAAACATCTTTCTGTGGTTAGCCGCGTTTGTAGCTTTGGTGCTTTTGAGGTGAAGAATGGGGAACTCGAAGGTTGCAGTCCTTAAAACCTCTCCGGAGACTGTCCTCGAAGATTACAACAGATTGGCGGAGCTGGCGGAGATGGACAAATATCTCCAGAGGGGGA
>Ga0209979_1002564_pt1 | contig 17213 bp, 15 predicted proteins | sample AnhtaG_FD_183114 | JGI IMG/M metagenome (GOLD analysis project Ga0209979, IMG submission 183114) | Deep subsurface microbial communities from Anholt, Denmark to uncover new lineages of life (NeLLi) - Anholt_01485 metaG (SPAdes) (version 2) | ecosystem: Environmental > Aquatic > Marine > Oceanic...
AAAGGAAGTTGAAATTCAAAATCTTAGAACAGAAATTGATGAAATGACTAACAGAGCAGAAAGATTAGCAAGAGAATATGAAGTAGCACTAAGAAAAGGAAAATTCGGATTAAAATGCCCTTATCCTGAAATTATAAATATCTTCAAAACAGCAAGGCAGTTATCGCTTGAGAAAGGCTGGGAAACTGATGCTGCAATCTTTTTGAGTCAAGTTCAAGCTTATAAAGAAAAGCTAGAAAAAGATAAAAAATTAAGGCAGATAGAAGCAGAAAAGGTACAAAAGCAGAGAGAAGCTGAAGATTTGTTAAAAATACAAAAAGAAGAAAAGGAGATTGGCATTGATGAGGAAAAATTAAGAAAAATTGAAGAGCAGAAAAGATTAGAGGAGGAAGAAGAAAATTTTGTCCAATTAATTAATGATATGGTTAATAAAGCAGAAAAAATGGGACGTGAATATGACTCTGACATGAAAAAAGCTGTAAGGCAGGGTAAATTAGCAGAGAATCCTCCTTTTGAGGAAATAATTAAGATTTATGAAAGAGTAAAACAGATGGTACTCGCAAAAGGAAGAAATGAAGAAGTTACAGTATATGATAATCAAATAGATTATTATTCTCAGAAATGGGAAAAAGACAATAAATTACGTGAAGTGGAAGCTCAGAAAATTCAAAAACAAAAAGAACTTGAAGATATGCATAAAGTAGGCAAAAGGGTAGAGATTGATGAGGAAAAGTTAAGAGCTATTGAAAAAAAGGGGGAGGAAGAGGATTTTGAAAGTTACATAGCTGGGATGGTCAATAAAGCAGAAAAATTAGTACGAGAACATGAGATGGAAATGAGAAAAGCCATGAGAAGTGGAGAAATCTTAGAGAGTACTCCATATTTTGAAGTGATTGAAATTTATAGGCAGATAAGAGAAAAGGTTTATGCTCGGGGGTGGAGAGAACAAGCAGAGATATTTGGCAACCAGATCAAGATTTATCAGGATAAATTGGAAAAACATGAGAAATTACGTGAAGTAGAAGCTCAAAAAATTCAAAGACAAAAAGACCATGAGGATATGCATAAAGCTAAAGTAGAATTCAAACCAGCTAAACCTGATAAAATAAAAGAAATAGATGCAGGAGTTAAGGAGGAAGATTTATTATTAGATAAAGCTATGGGTCTTATAGACAAAGCAGAAAAATTAGTAAAAAACTATGAGGTAAGCATAAAAACTGATGTCTTATTATATGAGAGCCCTTATGAGAAGGCTATTGCAAATTATAATGAAGCCAAAAAATTGTTCCAAGAAATTGGTTGGAATGATGAGGCTGGACGATTGATTAGTACTATTAAATTTTATAAAGAAAAAAAAGAAAAAGATGAAAAATTAAGGGAAATAGAGAAAAAGAAACTAGAAGAACCAGAAGCAGAATTAATGGCTGCTAAAACTGGCACTGAAAAAGAACTATTTGCTAAAGAGAAAAAGATTCTCGAATTTGAGAAAAAGAAGAAAGATAAAGAGAAACTATCAGAAAAGATCTTTAATGAAATTCATAAAGCAGAAGAGATGGCAAAAGAATATAAGTTAAAAATTAAGGAAGGTGTTTTTGAACAAGAGCCCCCTTATGAGGAGATTCTCAAAATATATCGAAAAGCTAGGGAATCCTTTGAAGAAATAGGTTGGATGGAGGAATCAATGAAGCTTCTAAATACAATCCAATTTTATAAAGATAAAAAAGAAAAAGATGAAAAATTAAGGGAAATAGAGAAAAAGAAACTGGAAGAACCAGAAGCAGAATTAATGGCTGCTGAAACTGAAAAAGAACTATTTGCTAAAGAGAAAAAGATTCTCGAATTTGAGAAAAAGAAGAAAGATAAAGAGAAACTAGCAGAAAAGATCTTTAATGAAATTCATAAAGCAGAAAAGATGGCAAAAGAGTATGAGTTAAAAATTAAGGAAGGTGTTTTTGAACAAGAGCCCCCTTATGAGGAGATTCTCAAAATATATCGAAAAGCTAGGGAATCCTTTGAGGAAATAGGTTGGATGGAGGAATCAATGAAACTTCTAAATACAATCAAATTTTATAAAGAAAAATTAGAGAAAGATATAAGGTTACGTTCTTTAAAAATTGAAAAGGCAAAGGAACGAGAAGAAGAGCTATTAATTCAACAAAAATTACTAGAACAGACAAAGGTAGAACAAGAAAGATTACTTAAAAAAAGAAAAGAAAGGCTCCATTTAAAAGAAGAAAAAGTAAGTGAATTTGAAACCGCAAAAGACAGAGCATTTAAATTTATAGATCATGCGAAGAATGAATTAAAACAAAATAATTTTAAACATGCAATTGATCTTTACAAAGAAGGCGAAGAAATCTTCTCCCAAATCAACTGGCAGGAAGGTATCAAGATGGTTAAGGATTCTGTTGCTATGATAAAGAGGAGACAAAAATCTTTTGAACTTGAACAAGCAGCTATTGAAGATAAAAAAACTGAGCAATTGATAATCGAAGAAAAACTAGAGGAAAAATTAGTTAAAGCTGAAGAATTAAGGAAGCTTCAACAAGAAGAAAAAAGAAAAGAAGTTTTAAAAATTCAGCGTGAGAAAGAATGGGAAAGAGATATTTCAGAAGATGCTTACAAACTTTTAGAACAAGGTACTACATTGTTAGATAAGAAGAACTTCGACGAAGCTTATGAAAATTATATTGAAGCACGTAAATTATTTGATAAAATTTCATGGAAACGAGAGGTATCTCGGATAAATAATGATCTTCTGTTTAAGCTCAAAAGAGAGAGGAAAACTTTTGAGATCTTTGAAGATATAAAAAAGAAAAGAGCCGAAGAAGAAATGGAGATGGAACTATTAAAAAAGGAAGTAAAAAAAGAACAATATGAGCATAAAAAGAGAAAGAAGGAAGAAAAACGTGAATTAGTAAGAGAAGAATTTGATAGAAAGATCCTCAGAGAAATAGAAAGAGCAGAAAAACTAATTGAGAATTTCAAATACAATGAAGGAATACTAATACTTAAAAGAGAGGCTAAAAAACTAGATGAATCAGAACAAGGTAATGAGATCGAGAGAATAGATAGAATTATTAATGATGTAAAAGATCAAGCAGAAATTCCATTAATTACATTAGAACCTTTAGATGTTATAGATAACTTAGGAAAATTTAAAGCGGTATATACTGCATTAGATAAAGCCCAAATTTCATTAATGAATAACCGTTTCATGAAGGCAATTTCAGAATTAAAAGAATCTATTTTTCACCTCAAAGACCTTAAAATTAGTAAGAAATATCTAAAAGAAATTGATGGTAAAATTGCGAAATTACAGGAAAAATTAGGTAAAAAACCTAAAGCAAAGGAAAAAGAAGATAGAGATGAAACAGAAATGTTAAAAGCCCGGATTGAGGCCAGAAGGAAGGAGAGAAGGAAAAAAGTATTAGATCTATTGGGAGGGAGTAAAGACTAAAAAAGTTTAATTTTTAAAAACTAATTTTAAATGAGGATATACGATTCCTCCTATTTTTAAACTCTAAAGATAAAAAAAATGAAAAAATTTTAAAACTGACTAAGTGAATAACTTTTCTTCTACTTCATTTGATATTTCAGATTCTAATAAAGTAGGACTAACATTTCTTTCAATTGATTCCTCAAGGAGGTATTCTGTCTTAATTAAATCTCGAATGGATACTCTAATTGCTTCACTTCTATTAGGAAATTTACCTTCGGACACAAGTATCTCTAATACTTTTAGATAAGATTCAGGGAGATTAACAGAAATTAATTTTATAAAAATCACCTTAAATTTTTTAGTTTTAATTAATAAAGATATATACGAGAGTGATATATTTAAAGGTTCAGTGGAAATCAACCCCAAGAAATCCGACATAATGCTCTTATGTTTTTGAATAATTAATGTAAAATATTAAATATAAGATTTATGCTAATTGGTAACAGTTCAAAACCCTTAGACAGTTGTGAGATTTTTATTCATTACAAAGACTTTTATATAGGTATTATATGTAACACGTAACATAATTGATTTGATTAAATACAAACAAGATCAAAAATTAAAAAATGTAAATGGATATAGATTTACCATGGCAAATATTGAAGCACAATTGAAGGAACATCTGAAGAGTGGAGCAGATTGGGAGAAAATGGACACACCTATCGAAGGAGTGAATGTCGTTAAAGTCCCTGCTACAAAGACAAGACCTGCACTTTTATTTTTAGAGATAAATCCCATAAAAGAGGATGGTAAACCTTTAAAGAGAAAAGGTTTGTTTGTTGGTAGCAAAGAAATGCTCATTAAATTCAGTGAAGCTTTAAATGATGATAAGACATTTCAATTGATTGGAGAATTAGAAAAAATCAATCCAGAAGTTTCGAATATTAAAACAAAAAAATTAGAAATGTAGGTATAATTTAGTTTTTTATTTTTCTTCTTTTTATATTTTTATATTAATTTGATACTCTCTCTCATTTTAATTTGTTTAATTCATTCAAGAAATGATAATAAAATTGCAAATTCAATGAAGAGAAATGTTAGAGACTTATACTGATTTCATGATATTCAAAGTGAAGGATAATGGTGAAGAATTCAGATTAAATATAACTGAAGAAGCATTCCGCCAGAATAATGGGAATAAAGTATTAAACCCTTTACAAGTAGCCATAATTATAAAAGAAGAATTTAGGAGAATCTATATATGGAAAGGAATCTCATCTTCAGTGAGAAAAAAATTTATAGCATCACGAGTTGCTTCAGGATTACAAAGAGAGTTAATGAATTTATCATCATTTCATCGATGTAAAATCATTTCAGTTGATCAAGGAGATGAACCTAAAGAATTTCTTAATGCTTTTGGATTTCAAAAGATTCCTATTACAATTGATTCTGAAGCTTTTGAAGTCCCCACTGCGACAAGGAAAGAAATTGTATCACCGAGTTTAGATCAAAAAGTTGAAAAAGGGCAGGCTAAAGATAAACTCAATCAAACTCTTGATAAAATTGCTGTTAATGTTCCTTCTTATGAGAAATTAAAAAAAGTTGAAAAATCTAAAAAGATTTTAGAGAAAGTTCTAAAAACGGATATTCCTAATAACTTCAAACGTAAGAATATACTTATAGGAAATAATATGCTGTATGGTATGATTATAAAAAAAGCAGAAATCTTTAATGAGTATGTCGAAGAAAAAGAATGGGAATTAATTTCATCTCTCCCAAAAGAAACTATTGAACTTGAGGGTCATAAGCTCCGAATTCATTTTAATACTGAATTAGGTGAAGTCGAAGCAATCGAGATTTTAGAAATTATCCACCAATCGGAAAAATCCGAAGTAAAAATTAATGAATTTGATTTTAAACAATGGACAGTAAAACAATTAAAGCAGTTTTGCCGTGAAAATAATATTAAAATCCTATCTTCTTATCGAAAAGCAGATATCGTTCGGTTGGTTATGGAATTTAATGCAACTCATTAATGGAAAAATCTATCAGAAGATGTAATTTATTAAAAAATAAATTCTATCTCAATGCCACTTAAAAAAAATATTGACAAATTATAAATGGTAAATAATAATCTGTCTTTCGAAATCGTTTAATTTTTAATTTAGTATTTTATTATTATAATAAAAAAATGTATAAAATTCTAAATTTATAGACTTTTATACAAACAGAATTAATAATAGTGTGATTATATGACTCATCAAGAAGATGGAGTTCATTGTATTGTTTGTGGAAAAGACCAATTTTCTATCGCTCATGATGAATGGATGCGAAGAGCTTTTCTGTTTGTGGAGCAAGGACAACTGAAAATGTGCGCAGGATGTGGAGCAAAATATTTAGTTTGTGAGAGTTGTGGAGGTTTGTATTGTCGGATCCATCCGGCTTTAGAGAGTTGGGAACTTCCAGATAAATGTCCTAAATGTGGATGGGTAAATAAAGATGTCACGGCCTGGGACGGTATATCTGCTCGTCACTTTTAACAATTCCATCCGCAAATGCTAATTTTATTTTAATTTTTTTAAAATGCTATTGTTTTAATTAAAAGGTGTATTAATTAACATCTCATTTGTTATTTTATTAATTTTAAGGCAAGAAAATTTAAATTTTAAAATAGCAATAATTATTTTAATAAGAAAGTTTATGTCATTCACGATGATTTAGCATGAGTTCAATCAGAGTAGAAATTGCCAATCCAGAGCAAATTGATGACTTACAGGAATTAACTAAACAATTAGTAGATGGATTGGGGCAAGCATTTGATCCAAAACGTTTTGATTGGGGAATTAGACGTCGTCTTTTTGATCCTCTTCAACGCCATGGAATTCTCATCGCCATTGATGAAGATGATAATTCTGTGGTAGGAATGATTATAGCAGAACTTCGTATTGACCCATTAGGGTCATATGAGGGATATATTAAGCAATTTTTTTTAAAGGAAGAATACCGAAGTAGGGGCACTGGACATCTTTTATTAGAAAAAGCTTTAGAACACCTAAAAAGAATTAAGGTAGAAAAAGTAAAAGTTAATATCAAAGAAAAGGCGATAGAAGCTTCAAATTTATATGAAAAGATGAAGTTTAAAAAAGTCTATGAGGTCTTGGAACTAGATTTAACAGATGAGAGCTAAAAGAATAATCATTAAAATAGAAAAATGAGCTTAGAAATCCCGTGGACAGAAAAATACCGTCCAGAGACATTTGAACAAATCGTGAGCCAAAGTATTGCAATTAACAACCTCAGAGATTTTATCAAAACCCCCGATATGCCTCATATGATTTTTACAGGACCCGCGGGGACTGGGAAAACTAGCACTGCTTTAATAATTGTAAAAAATTTCCTCAAGAAAGAGGAACTCAGCACTAATCTCTTAGAAGTGAATGCTTCTGATACTGTTAGAATAGAATTTGTAAGAAACGTTTTAAAAAATTTTGTAAACCAGAATATCATTAAAGATGGTTCCTTAAAGTTTGTAATTTTAGATGAGGCTGATAATATCCCTGGTCAAGTTCAACAAGCACTCAGAAGAATTATTGAAAAAGCATCAATTAATATTAAATTTATTTTGCTATGCAATTATATAAATCGAATTATAGATCCAATCATATCTCGATGTGCTGTATTTAGATTCGTAAATTTACCTAAGGAAAAGATTGTTGAAAGATTAAAATATATTGCTGAAAATGAAAAACTGCAAATACCAAAGGATAAGTCAGAGAAATTTTATGAACATTTATTTTTCATTTCAGGGGGAGATTTAAGAAAAGCAATTAATACTCTTCAAATGGCTGTTGCCCTTGAACTATTGAATAATCTAGATTTAAGTGAAATTCTAAAAATTTCTGGATTCATGGACAAGAGAACTTTGGATGAATTAATAGTAGCTCTTAAGCGTAAAGATTTTAAGAAATCAATAGAAATAATTGACTCAATTGAAACACTTGATAGTCGAAATTTTATTAGACAAATAGTTGATGCTTTATCACATGTAAATATAGAACCTAAGAAGATTCCTGCTTTAAGATCCTTTATTGCAGATATAGATTATCGAATAAGTCAAGGAGCAAATGAAAATATTCAAGTTTCAGCACTTTTGGCTGAAATTATAGAAAAAATTAAAGAATGAGAATTTGGAATTTTGACTGAAGAAATCCCTATATGGAGAATTAAATATTACCCAAAGAATTTAGACCAAATTTGTGGTCGAACAGAGATTAAAAAAGCTTTAAAGAATATTATAGCGGAGAAAAATTTCCCACATTTGCTGTTCATAGGGGCTGAAGGCATTGGAAAAACTACTCTTGCAACCTTATTTTCAAAAGAGTTTCTGGGTACAGAATTTGGAGCAAATTTTAAATTAGTTTATGCGAATGTTCCATTAAGTGAAGAAGAAAGAAAACAAGCAAGAACAGAAGCATATATATCAACGAGTAAAATAGGGAGTACTGCAGGAAGACGAATTACAACACCAGCTTTTATCCAAATTAAAGTTAAACCATTTGCTCAATTGAAAGCATTAGGAACCGCACCCTTTAAAATTTTAGTTATAAAAAATTTTGAAGTTTTAGGGAGTAACCAACAAGGTTTTAGAAGATTAATGGAGATTTATGGTTCGAATTGTCGAATGATCTTAATTACTACAAAAATTTCAAGCGTTATTGATCCGATCATAAGTAGATGTCAAATATTTTTAATTCCTCGTGTTAGGTTTGAACACTTTGGAAATTTAATGAACACTATTGCCGATAATGAATCATTGGAGTTTTCTGATGAAAGTATTGAAATGTTGTATAAATTATCTGAAGGTAGAATATTTCAAGCGATAGATATTTTGCAACTAAGTAGCGTTACCGGAAATAAAATTGATAAAACTGTTTTATATGAAAATGCTCAAAGATTTCAAAATGACCTAATAAGGAGTCTTCTATTAATATCTTTGAAGGGCGATTTTCCAAAATCAAGAGAGTTAGCCCGCAAAATTCTCTCTAAATATAAATATACAATTCATGAACTATTCAAGTTTTTACTTAATGAGATTAATAAATTACCTCTAAGTCGATATGTTAGAAGTGAAATGATCAATCTAATAGCCGATGCTGATTTTAGGGCACTTGATGGAAGAGATAGTGATATTCAAATATCTGCTTTATTATCTAAATTCTGTTTATTTAGTCAATATTTGTAGGTGAATAAAATGCCTAAAACTGTTGAAATGCCATATGTTGAAAAGTATCGCCCGAAAAGCCTAAAAGAAATGGCTTTATCTACTGCGAGAGTAAGTGGTCAAAGAGTAAAACTTGAGGAAGAATTATCTGATTTTATTAAGAATTTCTTTATTGAAAGGAAAAGAGTAAATAATGAAAATGCAAAGATAAGAGAGCATAATAAAACAGTTATCGAAAAGGAACAAAAAGAATATATTCAAATTGCGTCAGAAAAAGCAGCAGTTCTCTTAGAAGGGCCTCCTGGGATTGGAAAAACATCAATTGTATTTGCACTGGCAAATGATTTAAATATGGAAGTTATAGAAACAAATGCGTCTGATACACGAACGAGAGCAACCTTAGAGAAGAGATTGAAAGAAACTAGTAAATCACGAGGGATAATGGATTTTATAACTGAATCTAAAGAGAAAATAATTCTTATTGATGAAGTAGATGGTATTTATGGTGTTCAAGATAGGGGGGCAGTGCCTACTATTATTGATTTAGTTCAAAATACTCAATTTCCCATTATAATGTGTTCCAATGAATATAAAACAAGTCTCCAACCATTATATAATAAAATTCGTAGATTCGAAGTCCAATCATTGCCCAAAAGAGAGGTATTAAAAATTGCTCATAATATTTTAAAAAAGGAGAATATAACTCAACTCAAAGAAGAAGATCTAGAATTAATAATTGATAAGAATAATGGGGATTTGCGTGGTGTAATAAATGATATTCAAGGAATTAGCCAGGGCAAGGTAGAAGGAGATGTTAAAGAATTTATTCTTAGTCTACGTAGAGATTCTTTAGAAGAAATCTTCACCTTAATTAGGGATTTATTTAAAGTATCTTCTTTAAGAGAAGCTCGAAATTTGACTGATAAATCTGATGTTGATTATAATTTTTTATATAAATGGGTCAATGAAAATCTTCCGACATTCATAAAAACTAATAGAGAACTTGTCAATGCTTACGAAAATCTCTCATTAGCAGACGAAATCTTTGGTAGAATCCGTATTAATCAGTATTGGGATTTATTGCCTTATTTTTTTGATCTTTTCGCTGGAGGTGTTGCGTTATCTAGAAAAGAGACTCCTGAAGCGAAAGGTTTTCGAAGAGTTGTCTTCCCAAGATATACTACTGGCAGTTATTTTTCTATTACTGGTACCCAGAAAGAGTTGGTTGAGAAATTAAATAAAAAATATGAGATATCTCAGATTGATGTCATTCAGAATTTACTCCCATTCTTAAAGATTTTATGTGGATCTTCAAGAAAACACCTCAAGAACATTAGTGATTGGTTGGAATTAGATGCTAAACAAAAAAAATTGTTAAAATAAAATTTAATACAAGTGCTGGGCTTCAAAGATTTTCATGAGATTTTAATTTTTAATTCTCCAAAAATGGGTAGATTAAAACATTAAAAATGGAAAAGATTAATGCCTTAACATAAATTCTCCATGTCAATTTAAATTGATAATAATATTTAATTAAATAGTTTTTAATAATCTTCAATAACTTCAATATAGAACTGGAAATAATAAACCAGATTAAAAGTCTTTATTACCCGTAAATTTAAATAGGAATTTCCAATTCTCTCAAAATAATAATAAACAAAATAGTTTAGATTATAACATGTCTGAAGTTAAACCAGGAGAAATAGAGGTAGTTAGATCAAAAAGCTCAGAATTAATATTACAACTTGCTGGAGGTGCTATATTTGGTGCATTATCTACAGTTATGGCGGTTGTGCTCGCACCGATTATTAACGCATCTAGAATCGCAGGTTGGGGAATAGCTATGTTTGATCCGACATCATGGGTATGGATCATCTGCTTTTTAATATTTGGTGTTTATGCTGGATTAATAAGTTGTGTAACAGGTTCTTTTGGGCTATTACTTATTGATCCAAGTGGATGGATCGGTCCAGTCTTTAAATTTTGTGCTACAGTTCCTTTAATTATTATTCCTTTATTAATTTTAAAATTAAGAGAAAAAGATATAACTAATAGCTTAAAGGTAAAAAATCCAAGAAAATATGTAGTAACCGGAGTGATAAGTATAGTTGTTAGGATTGGAGCGATGATCGGTCTGAATTTTCTCTTTTTTGTTACAGTTTGGGGGATAGAAAACTTACCTTATGCTAACCTAGAAGTTATCGGTTTAGGAAATATTACAGGTGTAACAGCAGTATTAATTTTTACACCCATAATTAATCTATATGCAGGTGCATTAGATCTTGCAGTTCCTTACTTCCTTGTATTTGGAGCAAAACTAGATGAAAAATTTGGATTTTGGTAAAATTAATTTTTTTCTTTTTTTTTCTTTAAACTTATTCCAAACAAGAATCGTAGCACATTTATCTTTCGTGTTATTAAAACCAGTCCAATTATTATAGCGAAAGATAGAATACTAATAAAAAGATATTTTAAAATTATAATAGTAGATATTCAATTAGTGATAATTATTTGATCTTCTTTAAATAAATTTACAAATAAATATTATTCAAGGTTTCACAACTTAGAGTATTATTAAATCTAAAAAATTAGGAGAGATTTATCATTTCAGAAAAAGATTATAAAGATATTATTCTCAATATGGAAAATGGAGTTGCTACTATAACTCTTAATCGTCCAAACAAACTAAATGCATTACAGTTTCCTACAGTAATGGAAATTATAGATGTACTAGAATCGATAATGGAAGATAAATCGATTAGAGCAATTGTTCTTAAAGGTACTGGCAGAGCTTTTTGTTCAGGTGATGATTTGGTAAGTATGGGCTCTGAAGGTGCCCAATTTCCACCATTAGATGAGAAATTTAAATTACCGCATCATAAGCTAATTTACTTAATTAGAGAAATCCAAAAACCAGTTATCGCTATATTGCATGGATATTGCTTAGGAGCAGGGTTCGAGTTGGCACTTGCTTGCGATTTTCGATTAGCAGCGGATAATCTAGAAATTGGAGACCATCGAACATCGAGAGCGATTTGTATGTTGCATGGAGCAAGTTGGTTTCTTCCTAGATTAATAGGCTTTGCACGGGCAGCAGATATAATATATACCGGACGACATTTGGATGCAGAGGAAGCACTCAAGATAGGATTAATAAATAAAGTTTATCCTCTATCAGAATTCAATAAAAAATCTAAAGAATTCATACAAAAAATTGCAGAAATGCCAACTAAATGTCTCGGTTACAACAAGGCTATGCTAAATTATTCATTTATTAATGATCTTCCCAGTTCCTTACAAAATGAATTCAAATTATTTAATGAGAACATGAAGACACACGATTTCAGGGAAGGCAATAAATCATTTATAGAAGAACGAGAACCAGTATATAAGGGAAAGTGAAAGTTATAGAATTACTGTATTATCTTGAAATATTGTTTAAATTTAAAATCTAAGATTAATTTTCAATGATATGGGACTTTCGAAAGAAATACAAGAATTTTTGTTAAATGATGCTCTAGAACGATTTTTAAGATATGTTAAAGTTTGGACTTCATCAGAAGAGAATGTGGAGTCTATTCCTTCTACAAAATGCCAATTTGATTTAGGAAAATTATTGATTGAAGAACTGAAAGCACTAAACCTGGTAGATGTAATTCATGATGAATATGGATTTGTATATGCGTATTTACCACCTAGTGAAGGATTGGAAAAGAAAACTCCAATTGGTTTATTAGCTCATTTAGATACATATTATGGTGTAAGTGGAAAGGATGTAAAACCTGTTATTCATAGGAATTATGATGGTAGTGTCATAAAATTTGCCCAAGATAAAGGATTAAAATTGCATTTTGATGATTCTCCAGCATTAGAAAAATACATTGGTCTCGATATCATAACATCTGAGGGAGACACCTTATTAGGGACAGATGATAAAGCGGGGATCGCAGAAATAATGACAGCTTGTGCTGCTTGGCACAAACATCCTGAATTAAAACATGGACCAATATTTGTATGTTTTTCTCCTGACGAAGAGACAGGATTAGGAATAAATAAAGTAGATGAAAAAAGACTTCCAAAAATATGTTATACTGTTGATGGCGGAGAAATGGGAGAATTAGAATATGAATGTTTCGATGCTTGGCGGGCAACATTCAAATTTAAGGGGTTAAGTGTTCATTCAGGGTATGCAAAAAATAAGATGATTAATGCAATACAAATCGCAAGTAGATTTTTTAGCGAACTCCCTGAAGCGGAATCACCACAACATACAGAAAAAAGAGAAGGTTTTTATCATTTAACAACACTTCAAGGAATTGCAGAAGAAGCAACAGCAAAAGTAATAATTAGAGATTTTGATGAAAAAAATAATCAAAGACGAATGGATTATATCAAAAAATTAAAAGAGGCGTATGAAATCCGGTATCCAGGATTGGAAATTCAAGTAGATTTCTTGCATCAATACCAGAATATGATAAAATTTTTAGAAAAAAAACAAATCATTATTGATTTAGCTAAGCAGGCGATAGAAAAATCAGGGTTAGAAATAATAATGCATCCTATACGAGGCGGGACTGACGGTTCTAAATTAAGTGCGAAAGGAATTCTCACCCCAAATATATTCACTGGGGGATTAATGTTTCATTCAAGAAAGGAACATATTCCTACTCTAGCTTTACAAAAGGCAAGTGAAGTTATTATTCATTTAGCACAACTATGGATGGAGAAATAATTTATATCTTCTTCTGTTTATGAACCTCGTAGAATTAAAAGATTTAAAAATATCATAAATACTGCTAGCCAAAGAAATAATACCTCAATTGAAAATACCTCAGCTATAAAACCGAATAGAGGGGCGAAAATAATAACTAAAAGTGATCTTAGCAACGCTTCCACACTCAATATTGTTGCTCTCTGATCTTTTTCCATTATATCTCCTAAGTAATCCACGCCAATTGGTCTTCTGAGATTATATATAACATAAATAATTAAGTAAATAATTATTATTAAAAGTGGCATTTGAACCCAAATTAAGAGTGCCTCACAAAAAATTAAAATTGCGAATATAAAAAATATAGTATCCATCGCATACTTAGAAGATTTTACTTTTTTTAGTACAAAATAGGCTTTTTTCGACGAAAAGGATGAAACCAAATAAAATGAAGCATATGTTAAACCAAGTATTAAGGTTAAATAGAATTCTTCCTCTTCAGGTGAGCTAGTAATTGCTAAATCGATTAATAAAACAACTATGAATAACTTCATTATAGGTTGTATATAATCTTTAAGAGATTTGAAAATACCGTCATATGTAGAATTAGATATTAGGCCCTTTCTAAGCTTACGGTCTGTTATCACATTCTTTATACCCTTAAATGCTCCAGTTAAGTCATTCCAATAGCTTCCTTTCTTAGGTGAGTGCTCATTCATATAATTTGGGTAAGTACTAATAAGAATAAAATCAATGATATAAGGAATAATGGTTAAAATGAAGATCCATCTATTTGCGGGGATATTTAATATAAAGATTATAGCTAATATACTTGAAATAGCCGAACCATATAAACTATAGGACCTTGTGGTGCCATAGACATACGATTTATATTTTAGAATTCCATTTTTTTCCATCCACTGCATTTCCATCGCTTTATGTGTTCCTGAGCGGAAGGCTTCCCCTAAACCGAAAAATATAGCTCCAATCATTAGTATAAAGTAATCAGGTCCCATAAAATAAAAGAAAAAAGAGAGAATATAAAAAACAAAACAGAATAATAATTCGGTTTTTTTACCCCTTACATCAGCAATCATTCCTGACGGGACCTCGAAAATAAAAGTAAATGCTTCTTGAATAGCAATTAATAAACCGATTTGGAATAGGTTGATCTCCCATGCTAAAAAGATTAACAGCAAATAGGGTTCAAAAAACTTGAGATTCTTAAAGAAACCATAGAATTTAAACTTCCACATTATTCCCTGCTTATTAATCCATTTAAAAATTTCCTTTTCTCCTTCATTAGGGGTTATAGACATAATATGATTTCAAGTATCCTTTTTGATATCGAAAATCGATAATATTAAACTATTAAAGATAAATCATTTAAAGTTTAAATCTTCAATATTAAAAAATAATTAAACTAATTATATAAATGTTATAAATGAATTCGCACTATTTGATTAAAAACACTTATATATCTTTCTTAGATTATTATTATCAAATTTCGAGATATAAAAATTAATAAGTATACTATTTCAAATATGAATATATCATCTAAAAAGATCAACCCGTTAAGAAGATTCAAGAAAAGCTCTATTATACTTCAAATTTTATATCATGCAAGTAAAAAACCTATTTATGGCTCATGGATTAAAAAAGAATTAGAAATTCATGGTTATCATATATCTGATGGGAATCTTTATCCATGGTTAAATAGGTTGACTTATTCTGGCTTATTATCTTTAGAAAAAAAAAATGTAAGGGGAAAAATTCGAAAATATTATTCCATTACAGAAGAAGGTAAAAATCATTTTGAGAAAATTAAAGAATATCTTAAAGAACTATATGATGAAGTAATAAAGGGGATTTAAAATGAAAACTCCAAGAATTTGCTTTGTTTTACGATTACTCCTATCTTCTTCATTCATAATTTAAGAAATCTTTTAATTAAATAAATATAATAAAAATAATTGAATAACATAAATTGTGATTCCAATGGAAGAAGAAAAAACTTTAAGTGTTCTTGATGAGACCATTCAAGCTGCTGAAGCGAGTTTTAAAGAATTTATTGAGGTGCTAGAAACTTCAAGAACTGCATTATTAAAACTTGAGAGCGATAAAGTAGAGCTTAGTAAAGAGAAAGAACAACTTGAAAAAGAAAAAATATTTTTAGAAAAAGAAAAAAACTCTTTAGAAAGTGAAAAGCAGCAGTTAGAAGTAGATAAGAAGAAATTAGAACAAGAAACAAAGAAGCTTGAAATTGAAAAGCAAGAAAGGGATCAAAAAATTGGTTCACTCACAGAAGAACAAATGAAATTATTAGATGAATATCAAAAAGTTAAGGTTGAATTATCAAAATTTATGAAAGTTGCGGAAGAAGCAGGAGAAGCAGAGTATAATTTCGAGAGAGTTCGTGCCTTGCTTTCAATCTATACTGTATTAGTTTCGGAGATCTGGAGCGGGCAAGCTCATTACAGGATAATTCTTACATTACATGGCGATAAGGAAGAAATGACTAGAGATGAGTTAAAGACAACACTAGGAATTGGCGGAGCTTTTGTACTTCATTCAGTGCAAGAATTAGCTAAAGTAGGGTTAGTAGAATATGACATGGATACAAGCACTGTAAGGTTAAAAGAACGTTTATTTCCTAAAAAAGCATTGGAAGAAAAAAAGTAGAATTTCTTATAATTTACTATATTTTTATTTAGATATAACCATCTCGTGAAGTGTGTTTCCTTTTTCTATGTAAGATTTCCCATCAATGTGTATATTAAGTTGAAATTTAGAATTTAATCGAAAATAGCCTGGTTTTAATTTTAAGATATTTTTCGCTAAGAAACGTGTAATGGATCCTAATTCATAAAGTAAATTATCAGCATCAATTAGCTCTTGGACTTCTAGGATAATCTCATCGCGATTACCAAAATTAAACTTTAAAACTTTCGGATATTTATTTCCAGCCTTGTCATTATATTCAAAATCCTCTTGAAACAATTCATATTCACCTGTACTAAGGATTACGTTCTCGTTTTTAGCAATCATAAGAACTTGTATTGGATAATTATCCATTCTTTTATTGCATTTAATATAAGCAAAACTGGCGGTAAAATTCTCACTATACACCCTCCCCCATAACCAATAGTCAATGATCATAGCAAAATTAAAATTCAACCAATTATGATCATGATATCCAATTCCCTTTACGTGAATAATCTCGTTGTTAACCTTAATAGTTCCTTCAACATCTGCTCGAGGTAGAGCAACAACCCAACCAAATTGATTTGACTTACCAAACTCAATATATCCTTTTCCTGGCTTCCAGCCATGAACTTTAGCAGTATATTTTAAGTGAAGCCCATATTCACCTTCATCTAAGAAAATTTCATACTTAGGGAATTCATTGTTAGAATAATCAACTTTTATATAATTTTCACCAATTCGTACATTAGCCATATCTTGAGAAGCTACAAGATCAGAATGAAGAAAATCGATTACTTTCTGTATTTTCTCTCCATTGGGCTTATAAATGGTAATCTCTACGCCTGTTTTCTTTGTTCGTTCGTGTTTTGCTCGAAAAAATCCTACTACTGTATATCCATTATCAAGACGGGCATCAAAATACCACCATTCTCTGGTTCCTTTCTTTTCCATATCAATGTGTAATGCATCATCTTTTGGTTTGATTGGTTTAATTTGGTCATCCTTTCTACCTGGGCCTAACCAGGCTTCTTTAATTTTTGTACTCATAATAAATCTTTTTCTCAAAACTTACTTTCAATTAATATAAAATCTACTCGTTATGATTTGTTAAAAATTTAAATATTTTCAATAAT
>Ga0209979_1002565_pt1 | contig 17212 bp, 14 predicted proteins | sample AnhtaG_FD_183114 | JGI IMG/M metagenome (GOLD analysis project Ga0209979, IMG submission 183114) | Deep subsurface microbial communities from Anholt, Denmark to uncover new lineages of life (NeLLi) - Anholt_01485 metaG (SPAdes) (version 2) | ecosystem: Environmental > Aquatic > Marine > Oceanic...
AAAGTTAAAGTTGTAATCAGGGTCGGGGCGTGGCGCAGCCTGGAAGCGCACCTGCTTTGGGAGCAGGGGGTCGGAGGTTCAAATCCTCTCGCCCCGACCAGATAGAACTTGTAAAAATGCCTACCAAAAAATGGGAATTTGTAAGTATAAATGGAGTCGAAGCTTATTTTAAATTATACACCATGCCGTACTTAAACAGGAAAGAGAATAGAAATGCTTAAAGATTCAGCACCAGAAAAATGGGAATATAAAAAACATACCCGAGTAAAACATGAACTCTTAAGAAAATATTTGCGACCATGGATAACCAAACTCGGTAAATATTATCGAAAAATAGTATTCTTTGATTGTTTCGCAGGAAGGGGAGAATATAAAAATAAAAAAGGAGAAGTTGTAGCTTTAGGTTCGCCAATTATTGCCTTGCAAGTTGCTAATACCTTACTTGTAGAGTGTAAAAATAAAGATCGCATACCATGTTTTGACGAATTCATATGTATAGGGATCGAAAAAAACCTTGAGAATTTCCAAAATCTTAAAAACACAATGAAACGAGAGCATGAAAAATTTGAATTTAAAGATAAATTAAAATATTACTTAGAAAACAATGAGTTTGCGAATGTCGTTAACGAAATTTTAGAAAAAATAGGGGAAAGAATTGCCCCTTCGTTTTTCTTTATCGATCCCTTTGGTATTAGTGGAGTACCTTTTGAGGTAGTAAGGAGAATTATGTCTTTACCAAGAACTGAAATATTTTTTACTCTCATGACAGGAATCATCAATCGTTTTATGACAATAGAATCTTTTGAGGAAAAGTTGTATGAGTTATGCCCTATTACTGATTGGAGAGAAATTTGCAAAATACCTGATTGGCAGAAACGAGATCAGGCATGGAAAGACTCTTATGTAAGGTGTTTAGTCGAAAATGCGGGTGTTAAATATGTATTTCCTTTTAGAGTGTGCTTAGATGAAAAATATCAAACTCTATATTATCTTATTCATGCAACAAATCATTTTGATGGATTAAAGATTATGAAAGATATCATGCACAAACAAGGTGAATCTGGAATGTTTGCATATCTTGGCCCCAGAGAAACAATATATAGGGGACAAATAACATTATTTGATGATAATATATCATCCCTTAAAAAGTATCTTTGTGATAAATACAGAGGTGCCACTAAGACTTTTAAAAAAATCTTAGAGGAAACATATATGTTCACCCAGTTTGTGGAGTCGCATTATAGAAGTTCTCTCAAAGAACTTGAAAAAGAGGGCAAAATCAGAGTGAACAGGGTCACATCAAGAACGAGAAGGGGATTAAGTGGTAATGACAAAATAATTTTCCCAAAAGACAACCCAATTCAAAATAGTTTACCAATTTCTATCCCAAAAACTATCAGAAAAATTAAAGTTTATCCTAAACAATATCAATCAATTAAAGGGAAAAAAGAAATTCTGGTTAAGCGGATTAATGATGGTTCTATTATTAAACGATTTGACAAAACACCGCCACCAGAAAGAAAAACAGATATTGTATGCCCGCATTTTCTTGAGCTAAAGTGGGCTTATGGTTGCCCTTACGATTGTGCTTGGTGTTATCTTAAGGGGACCTTCAGGTTTCGACCAAATGGGACATCACCAGTAATAAAAGATTACGACAAAATAAAACTTCATACCAAGAAATTCTTGGAAGAAGTTAAAACTCCCGAGATTTTAAATACGGGAGAGATAGCTGACTCATTAATGTATGAAAATGCCAATCTGCCTTTCTCAAAGTTTATTATTCCCATCTTTGAGACTCAAAGATTACATAAAGTGCTATTTTTAACAAAATCTACAAATGTGAAGAACCTCTTAGAGATTGAATCCCATAATCAGGCAATAATTAGCTTCAGCCTTAATGCGTTGCCCGTAGCTGAAAGGTGGGAAAAGGCTCCGGCTATTTTAAAAAGAATTGAAGCTGCCAAGAAAGTTTTTGAAGCAGGGTATGAGGTTAGAATCAGGATAGACCCTATTGTTCCAGTAGAAAACTGGCAAAAGCATTACTTACAGCTCCTTGATATTATTTTTGAAAACTTTATACCTAAAAGGATTACTTTGGGTTCTCTACGAGGACTTCAAAGCACTATTAACGGATGCACGGATAAAAGCTGGGTTAAATATCTGAAAGAATCATCTAATTGGGGCAAAAAAATTGATTTTAAAACTAGGCATATTATGTATTCAACGGTTATCCAACAATTAAAGCTTAAATATAACTTTGAGAGAATAGCCTTATGTAAAGAAACAGTGCAAATGTGGCATGCTCTTAAGATGGACTATAAAAAAATTAAATGTAATTGCATATGGTAATCAACACCGCATATAACAGCAGAGAAGCGGATATGTTTCGTTAATATATCGAAATTTAAAAACATAAATAATGGAGCGAGCAAATGCGTATGCAGCTAAAGGTCATTTTTAAGTTTATAGTTGCTATGGTGGTTTGTCAATTAGCGGGGGTGGTGGGTTCATTATTTACTTCTCCTTCAATACCAACCTGGTATGCTGCACTCCAGAAACCAGGTTTTACCCCACCCAACTGGCTATTTGCTCCTGTTTGGATTACTCTTTTTTTCCTGATGGGTATAGCATCGTTTATAGTTTGGAATAAAGCGTTTGAGATTAAAGGGGTAAAAACATCCTTGCTCGTATTTGATATTCAACTGGCGCTGAATGTATTCTGGTCATTCCTGTTCTTCGGATTGCATTCCCCATTTTATGCTTTTGTGGAGATAATTGTTCTCTGGCTCGCCATTTTGCTTACCATAGTAAAATTTTTCAAAATCTCCAAGACTGCCAGCATACTGCTCATTCCTTACATACTGTGGGTAAGTTTTGCGGCAATTCTTAACTTTTACCTATTCAGGCTCAATCCATAAGCTTGTGCAACATCTATTCAATTTGTTACTATGCTAAAACTTCTCTATGCTGGAAAGGTTATCCGCTATGTGTGTTTGGGAAAGAACTCTGGCAGGGGAATTCATTTTGCAATCTCGGTGGGAAATAAGGGCGAAGCGGGTAATATTGGCTCTCCTGTTAATAGGTCTTTTGGTTTCCTGCAACCATAGGACCCCCACCCCCGGCGCAGACGACGCCGAAGCCCCGATTCACAAAAACGAAGCGAAGGGAACTCAGATGGTACTCCTGGGGACAGGGACTCCCAATGTGGACCCGGACCGCTCAGGCACATCAGTGGCTATTGTAGTCAACGGGAGTTCGTATATTGTTGACTTCGGTCCAGGGGTGGTCAGGCGGGCTGCGGCCGCCTATCGGGCAGGAGTGGAAGCGTTGGAGGTCAGTAATCTTAAAATAGCCTTTGTTACCCATCTGCACTCGGACCACACCGTTGGCTATCCAGACCTCATCTTTACTCCTTGGGTATCAGGGAGAAAAGAACCTCTGGAGGTCTACGGACCAGCGGGAATTAGCGCCATGACTGACCATATATTGAAAGCTTATGAAGAGGACATCAGTGTGCGCATTAACGGCTTGGAACCCGCTAACATCGAGGGATACGAGGTGAATGTGCACGAGATCGAACCGGGTATCATATACGAGGATCAGAATGTAACAGTTAAAGCTTTCCTGGTGAAGCACGGCTCTTTGCCTCAGGCTTTCGGATATCTATTTGAAACCCCAGACCGGACTATTGTTATCTCAGGGGACACGGCACCGAGTTCCAGTATCATAGAAAGCTGTATGGGATGCGATGTGCTGATCCATGAGGTCTATTCCCAGGCAGGTTTTGATAAGCTGACACCAGAGAGGCAGAGATACCATTCCAGCTTTCACACCTCTTCGCTGGAGCTGGCAGAGATGGCGGCAGAAGCGAAGCCGGGGTTGCTCATTCTTTACCATCAATTGCTATGGAGTTCGACAGAAGAAGAACTGCTGAAAGAGATTAGACAAATCTACCACGGGAAGGTTGTTTATGGCAACGACCTTGAAGTTTATTAGCACTACATCTCTTATGTGAGAGACGCTCTGCAAAAGAAGAAACTCGGAGGGCTTAACGAATCTTACTGTTAATCTGCGCAGCCAACTTCGGTTAACGCGAGCAGGTCATACGCCATAACACATAACATTAAGATACAGTATATAACAGCGTGGTTGCGGTCAGTCTTGCTCACCCAAATGCCTTTGGCAACTTCGGATACCCGCAAGTCCTTGGGGGAAATGAGCTTTTCATAGAGCTTTTCTCTCTGCATAGTTTCCTCAAAAGAGGAGAGTAATAAAGAAATTTTCTCTCTCTTCGCCAAAAAATAGAGAAACCTTCACCTAAGCAGAAACCCATCCTCCCAACCCTTCTGGGCGGCAGAAATTAGCCAGCCTCTCTCGTTGTCTTGGGGGTAAAGTTCAAAAAGGGTGAGCTCTCATTACTTTGCTTTGTTGTCGAGTTCCACTGCCTCTTTTAGCCGGTCGAGGAAGTCGGGGATGGCGGAGGTCACTCGGTTCCAGTTGTCAATCAAGGGAATCCCCCGGGGGTCTACCAGGTACCGCTCACCGGCGATTTTTATCGCTTTGGTGAACGCCTCCACTGCAATAGCCTCCTCGTGGCGGTCGAACTGCAGCCCATTGATGGCGGCATCGTCATGGTAATCCCGGATGGCACCTTGAGCCGTGCGCAGATAGGCTCCACATAGAGAGGCAAAGAAGGCGGAGGAGAGGACAATCCCCTCGGAGGCTAAGGTGCGAAAGATAGATTTGGCAATGTCAACACTCATCTTGAGCAACCCCTTCTCGTGGTCGTCGGGGGAAAGGGGCTGGTGCTTGTGCTCGTATCTGGCGCTGATGTCCACCTGGCAGATGCGGCTGAGGGAGGTATTGTGGAAGATTTCTGCCAGCACTCCCACCTCCACGCCCCAATCGCTCGGAATCCGGATGCTGCTGGCTAAATCGGCCGTCAGGGAGAACTCCCCTGCCAGCGGGTAGCGAAAGCTGTCCATGTAGTCCAGCAGGGGGATATGCCCCAGTATCTTGATGATAGAACGGATGAGTGGGGTCACAAAGAGGCGGGTTACCCTTCCGTAGAGCTTATTGTTGGAGATTCTGCTATAGTAGCCCTTGGCAAACTCGTGGGCCTGATTCGGATTGGCAACCGGATAGCAGAGCCTGGCAAGGAGCTCCCGGTTGTATCCAAGAATGTCGCAATCGTGCAGGGTGATGACCCGGCTCTTATTACTGGCAAGTACATACCCTACGGATATCCAGACCGCCTTCCCCTTCCCATACGGCCCTATCTCCAGTCCCTCCTTTACCAGCACCTTAAATAGGCTTTGCATCCTCTTCCCATCAATCCATATGATATGGGTCTCCTGGGGGAGGAGAGAGAAAAACCTCTTAGCGTGGCGAAGCTCCTCGTGGTTAGCCTTTCCCAAGGCGACTACAATCTCCTTGAGATAGGTAGCCTCCTTTAGATCCTTAACGATGTTTTTAAGAGCAGGACCCTTTAGCTCTGAATAGAGTGAGGGGAGGACCAAAGCTATTGGTCTGCGGGCGGCAAAGGAGGCAAGCTTTTCCTCCAAACTCTCCAGATTAGACATCCCCAGCCAATGGAGGGTGCTTATTACCCCTGTCTGATGAAAATCGGTCATATATCTCACCTCCTATCGGCGGTTAACTTTCCAAGGAAATTACATCAAAATCCTTCTTAACAAATCCACAACCCCCCGTTAGCATCGACTAAAAAGAAGGAAATCGCCCCCTTTAAGATGCCAGAGGGGGGCAATAAGTCTCTCGTCTCAGTTCGGCAGTTAATGAAGGGGGGCTAAAGGCGGTGACAAAATATGTTGATACCGAAACCGAAATAAATATCTATTTCCCCAATATTCCCCCCGTTTTAGGAATCTCCTTTATTCTATTACAAAAGAAGACCCTGGTCAACCTAAATCTTCCTTAAGCCAGAATCCTCTCCTCAAAAAGGAACAAACCACCCATTCCTGAGGTAAGCCCTGCTACCATCGCGAGGAGGTCGTGAGCCATCAAAAAGGGGGCTTTTTCCAGAGCCCCTGCTCAAAGAACCTCTGCTTCAACAACTCCGGGGGAATGGGCACTCCCTCCCGGTCCATCCTCCCCTCAACCGGGGTAGCCATCAACAGAGAGTTGGCGACCGCCTCCTTTACCACCTCCTTTCCGGCTGATAAGAGGGGGGAGAGATTCTTCTCCTCAATCCACTGGAACCGATAGGTCAGAGGTCCTTCCTCGGCGTTATCGATGACATTGGTGGCAGAAAAGGCTAAGGAAATTATGCCATCGTGGGGGGAGACAAAGCCTGCCTGACCGAGGGCACTCTCCCGGGCTAACCCCTTTAACTGATAAGGGAGGAGAGGAGCATCGGTGGCTAAAACAATAGCCAAAGTGCCCGCTTTATCCACCTCCAGGGACGGAGAGAGCTCCCCATCGTCTTCCCCTTTCTCCCCTTCTTCGAGAACCGTTGAGGGACTATGGAGGTTGCAGGTTGCCACCAGAACCCCTAAATGGCAAACCTCCGCCAGAAGGGGAACCTGACGGGATGAGGTGCCGATGCCCCCTTTCCAGCCATAGGAGACCAAGCCTACCCCCGCCCCTACCGCCCCCTCTGCCACCCTGCCCGAAGAGGCGGTTTCCACCACCTCTATCAGATGCTCCTCCTGGAGGGTTCGGGCGTCCATATCGTTTAAATAGGAGTCATCCAGGCCGATAACAATAGGGGGCCAGAGGTCTCGCTTCAGCCGGAAGCCGATGGATAAAATTCCATTATAGATTCTGCCGGCACTGAAGGTGTTGGTCAGCACAATGGGAGACTTCAAGTAAGAGAAATCGTCTATTACCTCGTAGCCAGTTACATCTCCGCCGGGACGCATAACGAAGCTCCCCACAAGTAGTCTCCGCTCCAAAGGCAAGGAGTAGGGGACAATCGCAGTTATCCCCGTCCTGATGCACTTTGGGGTCCCGGAAAAGGAGGACTCCTCCTTTATCATGCTGAAGTGCCCCACCTTGACCCCGCTGACATCGGTTATGGCGTTAAGGGGACCCGTAGGATAAGCTCCAAACTTCAGCCCCCAATCCCGCAGCCTCTTCCTCTCAGTCATCTCTCCTTCCCTCCAGACGGTAATACCTCTTCATTATTTGCACCAAACGGTCGAGGGGGATGGCAGGGGCAATGTTCCCTCCCTTCCCTTCCATGGTGTGAGCCATAGTCAGGGAGTTCAGAATCGCCTCCTGCGTGGCTTCCACCGTAGCTTGGTAGAGGGGGGTGATTAGCTCCTCATTGACAGCGATTATCTGCCGAGGGTGGGAGCTGCCCCTGGCAGGGAGCCGATTACCAGTGGAAAAGGCGAGGATGAGGTCACCACTGCTGGTATTGGAGGTGGCACCTGTCTGAGCCAGCCCCATCACCACCCGCTTGGCTATCTTTCTCAGCTGAAAGCTGAACAGGGGGGCGTCGGTAGCGGCGATTAAAATTATCGACTTCGACCCCCCAGGCGTATTTCTATCCCATTTCTCCATCTCCTTGCCCACCGGCACTCCGTCAACCCTCAACTGCTCCCGGCTGGCAGTATTGCTCATAACCAGCACCCCCACCGTGCAGCCCCCCTTATCCCGGGAGAGCCTTCGAGAAGAGGTGCCGATGCCACCCTTGAAGCCGAAGGTGGTCATCCCGGTACCACCCCCAACCCCCCCTTCCTCCACCGAACCCCCCTTGGCCCCTCTTATCGCCTCCAGCACATCTGCCTCGGTAATCATCCTCTCCTGATAGTCACTTAAATAGCCATCAAAACACTCAGCCACCACCGGCGAGGGGATTACCCTCTCTTCCAGAATGCCGGGGCACTCCCTTAAAAGATGAGAGACAGCAGCATCATAGACCAGCCCTACATTGTGAGTTCCGGTCAGGAAGATGGGAGTCTTCAACCTCCCCTCCTCCTGAAGAGGGGCAATACCGGTCATTTCCCCCCAGCCGTTCTGATTGAAGAAGGCAGCAAAGAGGTGCTCCCGATAGACATCCCCATGGTTGGGGAGTATTACGGTTACCCCGGTTCGAATCCGCCTCTCCCTCCCTGAGGCATCGGCCAAGTTGCGAATTATGGTGGTGTGCCCCACCCAAACCCCCTCAACATCCGTTATGGCATTGTAATTGCCGGGAGAGTATTTCCCAATCACTATCCCCAGCTCCCGGAGCCTCTTTCTCGGCTCCTCTGCTGAAACAGGGGCTGCCCCCTCCTCCCTGAGGGACTTTTCCCCCAACTGCCTCCACCAAGGCAACAAGGAAGCCCCTACCAGGCTACCGAGCATAAATTGGCGGCGGCTGAAGACCCTTCCATAGGAGAAGCTTCCTCCTTTTCTTCCCCCTGCCATTTAGCCCTCCTTTTGTTAAAAGTGCCTTCTGAATCCTCATTGTCCTCCTCGCCAAAGGCTTAAAGCAAGCCCCTGGCTAAAAGGGACTCTCTATTTGAGGCTAATAGATACGAATTACCCTTGACTGGGATACTTTATTTTTATAGCATAAAAACAAACAAAGAGTCAACAACCGGAAAGATAGAGAAGGAATTTTTGCGAGAGAAAACCGAAAGGAGCATTTGGTAATAAGGGGCTGTTCTTTGCCCTTTTTCTCTTGTTATCAGGGGTAATTGTCAAAAGCCTCTCCAAAAGGAGAATAACCAATGAAAATGCTATTGCTGGGAGCAGGGATGATGGGGCGGGCTATTGCTTACGATTTAGCCCGTAGCCCCGAGGTCAGTGAGGTACATGTCGCCGATATAGACATTGGCAGGGCAGAAGGGCTTATTGATTGGGTAGGGAGTGAGAAGCTGAAAGCGGCGCAGGTCAATGTGAGGAGGAGCTCTGAGGTCATCCCAGTGATGAGGGGCTGCCAGGCGGCGATAAGTGCCGTCCCCTATTTTTTTAACTTCGGGTTAGCCCAAGCTGCTGTTGCTGCAGGAATCAGCTTCTGCGACCTAGGTGGTAATATGGAGATCGTCTTCCAGGAGCTGGAGCTCAGCCGGGAGGCGGAGAAGAAGGGGATTACCATAATCCCCGATTGCGGCTTTATGCCAGGAATCGCCAACATCCTGGCAGCCCTGGGGGCGAAGAAGATGGATGAGGTCGAGGAAATCCACATCAGGGACGGGGGCCTTCCTCTCGAACCGAAACCGCCTCTGGGCTATACCATCCTGTTCTCACCGCAAGGGCTTATCAATGAATATGTAGAGAAATTGACCATCATCCGCAACGGAGAACTGGTGGAAGTGGAACCGATGACCGAGTTGGAAGAAGTGGAGTTCCCCCCACCCTTCGGCACCCTGGAAGCCTTCCTCTACAATGGAGGAACCTCTACCCTCCCCTTCAGCTTCAAAGGAAAGGTTAAGGAGCTGGATGGAAAGTGCCTGCGCTACCCTGGGCACTGCGAGAAGATAAGGTTCTTGAATGAACTGGGGCTCACCAGCAGCGAACCTATCCTGATAGAAGGCAAAGAGGTGAAACCGAGGAACCTTTTGTGCGAGGTATTGTTAAAGAACCTGGAAGGGCAGGCGCCCGATGCCTCCCTGATGAGAGTCACCATCAAGGGAAGAAAAGGGAGCACTGGCAAGGAGCTGACCTATCAGCTCATAGACTATTACGACTACCAAAATCATATCACCTCTATGATGCGAACCACCGGATTCTCTATCTCCATCATAGGGCAGATGCTGGCAAAGGGTGAAATCTCGGCGAAGGGCGCTCTGCCGCCGGAGCTTTCGGTTCCGCCGGAGAGGTTTGTGGCTGAACTGGCAAAGAGGGGAATCTCCATATCCGAGTCGTCCCAGTAACCGGCGGTAGCTACCAAAGACAGCCTCCCGAAGGAGCATAACAAGGTAACAAAGAGGGTTCCGCATATGAAAGTGAGAAGAAGCTTTGCTCCGCTGATCATCACCCTTCTCTTAGCCTTTCAAGCGGGGAGTGCTCCCCCTTGGCAAAAGGAAGAAAGAGAAGAGCGAATTGCTGGCTTCACCCTAAAGTCTTCCCGGAAAGAGACGAGCATTGAAGCCAGGCTGGCATCTATTCCCCAGCCAGCGATGTGCCAGAGGTTCCTCCTCTACTTGACCGAAGAGCCTCATATAGCGGGGACTGAGAGGAACTATCAGTTAGCCACCTATGTCAGAGATAAATTCAAGGAGTTCGGCCTGGACGAGGTAAGTCTGGTGGAGTATCAAGTTCTCCTCTCGTATCCCAAAGAGATAGTAATAGAGATGGTGGAACCAAAGCCCTACCGAGCTACCCTGAGGGAGGAGGGCTACTTTCGCGACAAGGACTCTTATGACAGCCGAGTGAGCTTAGGCTTTAATGCCTATTCAGCCTCTGGCGAGGTAACAGCACCCCTGGTCTATGCCCATGGAGGAAACCCCGAAGACTACGATAAGCTTCTGGAGATGGGGATTGACATAAAGGGGAAGATTGCCATTGTCCGCTACTCAATGCCTTACAGCTACCGGGGCTTCAAGGCACTAACCGCCCAGCAAAGGGGTGCCGCCGGGCTCCTCATCTACTCCGACCCCGCCGATGATGGGTATATGCGAGGGGAGGTCTACCCCTTTGGTCCCTGGGGTCCGGAGAGCCACATCCAGCGGGGAGCCATAGTTTACGACTTCCTCATCCCCGGCGACCCCCTGACCCCGGGCTGGGCTTCTACTAAAGGAGCCAGGAGGATCAAGCCGGAGGAATCGGAGACATTGCCAAAGATTATCTCGGTTCCCTTATCCTACCAAGATGCCCGTCCCCTATTAGAGAATTTAGCTGGTACAGTAGCTCCGGCTGGCTGGCAGGGGGGACTCCCCTTCAGCTACCATACGGGTCCCGGCCCTGCCAAGGTCCATCTGAAGGTGGAGATGGATAACAAGACCCGCTCCATCTGGAATGTAATAGGAAGGATAAAGGGGAACCTTTTTCCCGAACAGACGGTTATTCTGGGCAACCATCGGGATGCCTGGGTCTATGGGGCGGTGGACCCCAGCAGTGGGACTGTCAGCCTCCTGGAGCTGGCGAGGGCTCTGGGAAAGCTCCTCCAGGAGGGGGTTCGCCCCCAGAGGAGCATCATACTGGCTAACTGGGACGCCGAGGAGTTCACCCTGACCGGCTCCACCGAATGGGGGGAGGAGATGGTCGGGGAGCTGAAAAGGGTAGCGGTTGCCTATCTTAATGTGGATAGCGCCTGCAGCGGAAGCCAATTCGGCGCCAGCGCCGTCCCCTCCCTTAAGCACCTCCTCCCCGCTATTGCAAAGGAGGTGATCGACCCCAATACTGGAAGAACTGTTTACGAGGTCTGGAAGGAAAGGGTTGAGAAGCAGGGAGGGGAATCTATGGTAAACACCCAACTGGGAAGCGGGAGCGACTACACCGTGTTTTTAAACTTCATAGGGATGCCCATCGTGGATATGGGCTTCACTGGTCCTTATGGGGTTTATCATTCCCAGTACGATAACTTCTACTGGATGAGCCATTTCGGCGACCCCAACTTCCGCTATATGCCGACTATGTCGGTGATTTGGGGGATGGCTGCCCTCCGATTAGCTAATGCAGAAATTCTCCCCCTTGACTACGCCTCCTATGGCGAGGAAATAGCCCATTACATCAAGGAGCTTTCGGATGAAGGGAAAAGAATGGGAAAGAAGACCAACCTCCAACACTTGCAGAAGGGGGTGGAGAGATTTATTTCTGTTGCCAGGAGAATGAACACTAAGGTAGAAGAGATGCTGGTTTCCGGAGTTCCTCCCCCCGGGGAGAAGGTCAACCTAATAAACCATTGCCTGATGAAGGTGGAGAGGAACTTCACCCACCGGGAGGGGATACCGGGGCGCCCCTGGTATAAGCATCTGATTTACGCCCCCCGATTCACCTACGCCCCGGAGGTTCTGCCCGGCATCACCGAGGCTCTGAGGGAGGGGGACGAAGCCCGTGTTCGAAGGCAAGTCGAGCTCCTGGCAGAAGCCCTCCAGCGGGCTACCATCACCCTGGAGGGGGTGCTGGAACAGCTCCCGTAATCCATTTTATACCCTTGGAGGTAGCTATGGGGACCAAAAAAACCGGCTCTGCTAACCATCTATTCCCCAGGGATTGGAGGAAGAGCTACCCGGTGGTGGACCGGGGAGAGGGGATTTACCTCTGGGATAAAGATGGGCGAAGGTATATAGATGGTGCTGGAGGCGCTGCTGTAGTGACCGTGGGGCACGGCAACAGGGAGGTCATCGAGGCGATGAGGAGCCAGGCAGAGCGGGTCTGCTTCCCCTATGTGGGGAACTTCCTCAGCGAAGCGCAGATGGAGCTGGCAGATAAGGTGATAAGCTTCGCACCCCCGGGTATGTCTCGGGTATACTTCGTCTCCGGGGGGTCTGAGGCTACCGAGGTCGCTATCAAGATAGCCCGCCAATACCATCTCCTCCGGGGGAAGGAGGGCAAGGTGAAGATAATCTCCCGATGGCTCAGCTATCATGGAGCTACCCTGGGGGCGCTCTCCCTATCGGGGCACAGCCAGCGACGGAAAGACTACCTCCCCTATCTGACAGATTCTCCCCATATCGCCCCCCCTTACTGCTACCGCTGTCCCTTTGAGCTGAGCTATCCTGCCTGCCATATCCGCTGTGCCGAAGAGCTGGAGCGGACCATAAAGATGATAGGTGCCGAGAACATTGCCGCCTTTATCGCCGAACCGATTATCGGCAACACCGCTGGGGCAGTCGTCCCCCCGGCAGAATATTACCCTATTATTAGAGATATCTGTGATAGGTTCGACATTCTCTTCCTGCTGGACGAGGTCTTCACCGGGTTCGGTCGCACCGGGAGGAGCTTCGCCATCGACCACTGGGGAGTGTGCCCCGATATGCTCATCTTCGGCAAGGGGATAAGTAGCGGCTACGCCCCCCTGGGCGGAGTGGTAATCCATGAGAAAATCTTTGATGTTTTCTACCACTCTCCCTCTTCGGGCTTCTTCCTCGGCTACACCTATTCGGGAAACCCCTTAGCCTGCTCCGCCGGCATGGCGGTGCTGAACTATATCGAAAAGAACCATCTCATTGAAGAGTGTGCCCGGAAGGGAGCTTACCTACGGGAGAAAGCCTCCAGACTTAAAAACCACCCCATGGTGGGGGATTTGCGAGGGAAGGGGCTCCTTTTGGGGCTGGAGCTGGTCTCCAGCAGGGAGGGGAAAAAACCCTTTCCACGGGAGATGAGGGTTGCGGAGACATTAACAGCAATAGCCATGAGCAAAGGACTTCTTTTGATGTCAGGCTCCGGCGTGTCCGACGGGGTGGCGGGTGACCATCTGATAATCGCTCCACCCCTCACCATCACTACTGAAGAGCTCGACCTTCTCATCGACCTCCTGGAAGCTTCCCTAAAGGAGTGGTGGGGAAAACATCAGCAAGAGGATAGCTGGTAATAGATTGACATTTAAGCCTTTTTAGGATGGCGTTTGGGATGATGAAAGAGAAAGGAAAGGGAACATCCCCGGGAGAAGGCGCTCTTGTCCGCAAGCTCGGCTTATTTGACTCCACCATGATAGTAATGGGGATAGTTATAGGCTCGGGCATCTTTCTGACCACCGGGCTGATAGCTAAAGAGATACCCTCCCCCAGTCTCATACTGATCGCCTGGATTGCCGGAGGGCTCCTTTCCTTAGCCGGGGCACTGACTTATGCCGAGCTGGGGACTGCCATGCCTTTGGCGGGGGGGCAGTATGTCTATCTGAGAGAAGCCTATGGACCTATGTCAGGGTTCCTGTTCGGATGGACAATGTTCCTCGTCTATCAGACCGGCTCCATTGCCGCCGTAGCGGTAGGGTTTGCCGAATACCTGGGCTATTTCTTCCCCTCTATCTCCATCCAGCAAGTCCTCTTCTCCACTTCTATCTTTGGTCTGACCTACACCCTGTCGGCGGGACAGCTTATCGCCATCCTCTCTATTCTCATTCTCTCTGTTCTCAATTATGCGGGGTTGGGCTTCGGAAGCCTGATCCAGAATATCTCCACTATACTTAAGGTAGGAGCCATTGCCGCTCTGGTGGTGCTGGGGTTTACCATTGGTAAGGGGGGGGAGATTGACTTTTCCATTGCCCACGCCGGAATGTCAACTACTGGGCTGGCAGGAGCTTTTGGGGTAGCCATGATAGCGGTGCTGTGGACCTATGATGGTTGGAATAATTTGAACTTTGTCGCTGGGGAGATCAAAAACCCCAAGCGAACCCTCCCCCTCTCGTTGCTATTGGGCACTCTGGCTATTTGCGCTATCTATATGGCGGTTAATTATATCTATCTTTACGCCCTCCCTATCAACGAGCTAAGTGGGGTGACCCGGGTGGCGGAGAAGGCGGCTACCGCTATGTTCGGTCCCACTGCCGCCTCCTTCATATCGGCGGCGGTGGTCATATCTACCTTTGGCTGTGTCAACGGGATGATACTCACCGGTCCCCGGGTATACTATGCTATGGCAAAGGATAACCTCTTTTTCAAGAGGGTCGCCAGCGTCCATCCCCGGTTCAAAACCCCGGGGTTTTCCATCTTCATTCAGGCAGTGTGGTCGATCCTGTTGGTGTTCTCGGGCACCTATGAGCAACTGTTCACCTATGTGGTCTTTGCCGCCCTCCTCTTCTACCTGGGAGCAGCTGCTTCAGTATTTACCTTGAGGAGAAAGTTCCCCCATCTGGCGCGCCCCTATAAGGCGTGGGGTTACCCCTTTGTCCCCGCCCTCTATATCATAGCATCGGTATGGATTCTGATAAACACCCTGTTGGAGAGGCCGGTGGAGTCCCTTGCCGGGATGGGGATAGTGGCGGTGGGTATTCCAGTATATTTTTACTGGAAGAGAAAATCAACCCCGGATGTCACTGAGAAGTAGAGGGGGTGGTAAGCACCTTTTTTCTAATATAGGGGTGAAGGGTTCCATCGTGGAGAGGATTTTATGGTGCAGGAATTGAGGGAACTTATGGTATCATTTAAAGGGGAAAGGGTGCTGGGTATCATACCCCCGACTTCCTCTATTGAAAATCACTTGTCAGATGGTGTAGGGATCCTATGAAGGAGAGCAAAGTCTTAAGTATGAGAGAAGCCATCGAGCGGTATGTGGAGGATGGCTGCACGGTTATTTGCGAGGGCTTCACCCACCTGATACCCTTCGCTGCCGGGCACGAGATAATTCGTCAGAAGAAGAAAGATTTGACCCTTTGTCGGATGACTCCCGACCTTATTTTTGACCTGATGGTGGGGGCGGGCTGTGCCAAGAAGCTGGTCTTCAGCTGGGCTGGCAACCCCGGGGTGGGTTCCCTCTACGCCCTGCGGCGGGCGGTGGAGAAGGGCATTCCCCATCGGGTAGAGATTGAGGAGTACTCCCATTTTGGAATGGCGATGAGGCTGCTGGCAGGGGCGGCTAACCTCCCCTTTATGCCCCTGAGAGACTACTACAAATGCGACCTGCCGAAGGTGAACCCCAACATAAAAGAAGTCCGCTCCCCCTACTCAGGGGAGACCCTCTATGCGGTCCCCCCGCTTAACCCCGATGTGGCTATCATCCACGCCCAGAGGTCCGACCCTTACGGCAACACCCAGATGTGGGGGCTAATAGGGGTGCAGAAGGAATCGGCTTTCGCCTCTCACCGGGTAATAGTCGCCGTGGAGGAGATCGTCCCCGAGGAGGTGATCCGGGGAGACCCTAATAGAACCATCATCCCGGGTCTGATAGTAGATGCTGTGGTAGAGGTCCCCTTTGGTGCCCATCCCTCCTATACTCAGGGCTATTACGACCGGGACAACCAATTTTACCTCCAGTGGAACGACATCTCCAAGGATGTCGCTTCCTTCCAGATGTATCTGGAGAAGTGGGTCTTCGGGGTAAAAGACCGCCAGGAGTATGTAAGCAAGCTCGGCGAGCAGACCATCAAAAGGCTGACACCCCCTGCCAGTTGGTCCAAGCCGGTAAACTATGGCATCTACCGATAGCCTTTGGCAATTATGCTATCAATCCTTAAAAAAGATGCGTAAAGGGGAGGAGATGAAGGACTATTCCCCCTCGGAGATGATGATTGTAAGGGCTGCCCGGGAGCTGGAGGACGGTCAGGTGGTCTTCGTCGGCATAGGGCTTCCCAATCTGGCAGCCAATCTCGCTAAAAGGCTTCATGCCCCCCATATAGAGATGATCTACGAAGCTGGGGTCTTTGGTGCCCGCCCTCTACGCCTTCCCCTCTCCATCGGAGACCCCACCCTGGTCACAGGCGCTAATGCTGTCTGCTCGATACCGGAGATATTTATGTTTTACCTCCAGGGGGGTCTGATAGATGTCGGCTTGTTAGGGGCGGCTCAAATCGACCGCTACGGGAACATCAACACCACGGTAATCGGAAGCTACCAAAGCCCTAAAGTCAGGCTGCCGGGCATAGGAGGGGCTTCAGCCATCTCCCTGCTTGCAAAGAAGGTGCTGGTCATCACCAACCTTACCAAGAGGGGATTCCCCGAAAGGGTCGATTTCATAAGCACCCCTGGTTTCCTCAGCAGAAAGGGTGAACGGGATAAGCTGCCGGTAGAGGAGAGGGGCTCCAGTGCCATCGTCACCGACTTGGGGGTCTTCGGCTTTGACAGGGATTCTGGAGAGGTCGTCCTCAACTCTCTTTATCCCGGGGTTAAAGTAGAAGAGATAAGGGAGAAAGTCGGATGGGAGCTGAGGATAAGCGACCAGCTGACTACCTCCCCGGAGCCGGAGAAAGAAGAGCTGAGAATCATCCGGGAGGAGCTGGACCCCCATAGACTGTATATTTAAGAATCCTCCAGGAAGGGGGTAAGCTATGAGGGATGTGGTCATACTGTCGGCAGTCAGAACCCCTATTGGCAACTTCGGCGGGGCGCTCAAGGAGCTAACCGCCGTGGAACTGGGGGTGATGGCGGTGAAGGAATCCCTGAGGCGAGCCGGAGTGGCGCCCAGATTGGTCGAGGAGGTCATCTTCGCCAGTGCCCGACAGGCAGGCACCGGTCCCAACATCGCCCGCCATATCGCTTATAAAAGCGACATTCCCCAGGAGACCCCCGCCTTCACAGTGAACAAAGCCTGCGGTTCCGGCCTTAAATCCATTATTCTGGCGTATCAGGCTATTGTCCTGGGGGACGCCAATTGCATTGTAACCGGAGGGACGGAAAGTATGAGCAATGTCCCCTACCTCCTCGATAAGGCTCGCTTC
>Ga0209979_1002566_pt1 | contig 17209 bp, 9 predicted proteins | sample AnhtaG_FD_183114 | JGI IMG/M metagenome (GOLD analysis project Ga0209979, IMG submission 183114) | Deep subsurface microbial communities from Anholt, Denmark to uncover new lineages of life (NeLLi) - Anholt_01485 metaG (SPAdes) (version 2) | ecosystem: Environmental > Aquatic > Marine > Oceanic >...
TGAGGCTTTGGTTAGGGGTTTAGGGTTTCCCCCAGAAACGAGGGCTTTTAGCTCTCATTTGACTGTCGGGAGGGTCAAACAATTAAGGGACCGAACTGAATGGGCAAGAGCGGTCGGGAAGCGGGAGGAGATATTCTTCGGTGAGGCAACAGTGGACTGCTTCTGTCTTTACCAGAGCATCTTGAAGCCCCAGGGACCAGAATATAGAAAGTTGAAGAGGGTCGATTTGCCCATAGGGGGGTAGAAGGTGGTGTGGCTTTTTCGCCACAGTTTCTGGGCAAACTGTGGCATTTGCAACACAGAAACAGCGAGCTTCTTTCTTTAATAGAGGCGGTGTATTGGTAACTCGTTGATAATAAAGGGATGTTCTGTTATCCATTTTTTGATTTTAATGGTATGATATTTGCTTAAGTTATAACTTCTGAGGAAGAAGGAGATGTTTAGGCAGAAGACGATCAGGAAGGAGGTCAGTTGTTCGGGTATAGGTCTTCATTCAGGTAAGGAGGTAAGCCTCAGGTTTAAGCCCGCGGCAGCTAATACCGGCATTATTTTCAGGCGGAAAGACCTGAAAAACTTCGTGGTAAGACCACTGGTTAAGTTTCTCTCCAAAACCAGCTATGCGACTTCCATCCGCCGAGGCAATGCATCTATCGAGACTGTAGAGCATCTATTAGCTACTCTTTATGTTCTGGGGATTGACGATTTGATCGTGGAACTCAATTCCCCGGAGGTTCCCATTATGGATGGGAGTGCTGCCCCCTTTATTTATTTGCTCCACGAGGCAGGGATAAGGAGCCTAAACAATTATCGTCGGGTGATTAGGATTAAAAAGCCTATTAAAATTGAATATGAGGACAAGAGTATCGCCTTTTTCCCTTCACCAAACTTCAGGGTTACTTATACCATTGAGTTTGACCATCCTTTAATTAGCAGGCAAAAGATAAGCTTACCCATTCGCCCCAAGACATTTGCCGAGGAGATAGCCCCCGCCCGCACCTTCGGCTTTCTGAAGCAAGTGGAGAAGATCCGAAAGAACGGCTATGCTAAAGGGGGCTCGCTGGACAATGCTATAATTATTGGCGAAAGCACCATACTTAACAAAAGCCTCCGTTTTGAAAACGAGTTTGTCCGCCATAAGGCTCTGGATGCTATCGGAGACCTCGCCTTTTTGCAGCATCAGGTGGTGGGGCACTTGGTAGCAGTCAAAGGGGGTCATTCCCTCCACATTGAGCTGGTGAAGAAGATCCTGGCGGAGAGGGAGTGCTGGGAGTTCGTTAGCCCACCCTCTAAGGTGCTTGCCCCTGCCCTCAGAACCCCTGCTTTGTCTAAGGAGAAGGTTGGCTGGTCTAAGGCCTAAAAAATTTAATCTCCCTTAGGGGTAAGGCTCCTCCTTTCGTAAAATCCCCTTGTTTTTTGTTGGATAATTGATTAAAATATAAATCTGTCTGGAATTGGGTTTTTATCATTGTTTTTCTCTCCCGAAGAGGGGAGTCTCTTGTTTCAGAAGGGTTGAGGGGATGGACAAGAGCGGAAAAAGGGGCAAGGGCTATAAGCTTCTAATAATAGGTGGGTTACTATTTATCATACTGGTCTTAACAGCTGTAATATATCACTTGCAGACTAAACCCACCTTGACCCCTCCCTATATTGCCAATACTGTTCTTATTTATGTTATCTTCAACATCAACATCATTCTCGTATTCGTCCTCCTTATCATCCTATTCCGAAACATCATAAAGCTTTACACTGAGCGAAGGAAAAGGGTTCTGGGGTCTAAGTTTAAGACCAAACTGGTTATCACCTTCATCGGTTTCTCCCTTATTCCCACCATATTGCTCTTTTTGGTAGCTTCTGACCTCATGCTTAAGAGTGTGGACCGATGGCTGAGCACTCCGGTCACTCGGATGACCGAATCTGCCGGGGAGATTGCCGAGGAGCATTTCCTCGATTTTCAGCAGCGGGCGAAGGAGTTCGCTCAGGATATCAGCACCTATATAGCTGCAGAGAATCTCCTGGAGAAGAAGTTCTGGCTGCAGGACCGCTTCCTTAAACCTCGGCTGAAAGATTCCCACCTGGATGTGGTGAACATCTATCTGGGGGAAGAGGAATTGCTCCCTCCTATTATAAATCCTCACATCCCAGTAGCCTTTTATCAGGATGTTTCCCCTAAGTTTATACAAAGGGCTTTGCAGGGAGAGGCATTTTCTTTGAAGGAACCTATGGGGAATGGTCTACTCCTTCGCAGTGGGGTTCCCATCTTCTCCTCTGCCTCGGGTGGCAAACCGATGGGGGTAGCAGTAGTCGGTTTTTATGTCAGTCCCACCATTGCCATAAGAGCAGGGGCTCTCAGAGGCGATCTGGAGAATCATCAACAGACCCTTCTGCATAAAAAGGATATTAAGACCTCCTTTCTTTTCCTTTTCTCAATGATAACACTGGTGATAATCTTCTCTGCGGTCTGGTTAGGGCTATATTTGGCTAAAGGGATCACCATCCCTATTCAGAAGTTAGCCCAAGCGACCAAAGAGATCTCTGCCGGAAATCTCGATTATCGAATTCAAAGCCGGGCGGGGGATGAGATGGGGGTTCTCCTCGATTCCTTCAACCTGATGACCCAGGAATTGAAGGCGAGCAAACAGGAGATAGAGCAATCGAACATAGAGTTACAGCAAACTACCCTTGAGCTGGAGCAACGGGGGAGATACATAGAGACGCTTCTGGAGAACATAACTGCTGGGATCATCTCCCTGAATAAAGATGGTCAAGTCAGCACCATCAACCCTGCTGCCAGCAAGATGCTCCATCTGGATGGAAGGGACCTTATTGGAGTAAACTACCAAGAAGTCTTTTCCGGCGCCTATTTGCGGGAGGTCAAGGATATTATCAGGAAAGTGAGGCAGACTCACGAACCCTTTCTGGAGATGGAGCTCACTCTATCAGTGAACCGGAGGAAGTCAACCTTCTCCTTTAACTTTATCACCCTTAAAGATAGGGACCAAAAATACTTGGGTCTGGTTATAGTGTTGGATGACCTGACCGAATTACTCCAAGCTCAAAGGATGGCTGCCTGGCGCGATGTGGCGCGGCGGTTGGCCCATGAGATTAAGAATCCACTTACCCCTATTCAACTGTCAGCCGAGCGGATAAGGAAAAGATACAGTGTTAAGGGAAAAGATGGGAAGATTATCGATGAGTGCACCAGAACCGTCATTCAGGAAGCAAATGCCTTAAAGGCGCTGGTGGATGAGTTCTCCCAATTTGCCCGTATGCCCGAGGCTAAGCCGGTTCTCTGTAACCTCCATCATATAATAGAGGATACCCTCCTTCTTTACGAGGGGAACACCAGCAAGATTCACATAGAGAAGAGGTTCTCCCCCCATCTCCCTCCGGTAAGGGTTGACACCGAACAGATGAAACGGGTTTTCATCAATCTGCTGGATAACGCTATTGAGGCGATGGACGAAGGGGGGAAAATCGTCATCAGTTCCAGCTACCACCCCTCCTCGCGGGTGGTGCAAGTAATAGTCAGTGACCAGGGGCATGGGGTCAAGCCCGAAGATAAGGAGAGGCTCTTTATGCCCTACTTTTCCGCCAAGCCTAAGGGGACCGGTTTGGGGCTGTCTATCGTTAGCAAGATTGTATCCGACCACCGGGGCTCCATCCGGGTGGAAGAGAATCACCCCAAGGGGACTAAGTTTATCATCGAGTTGCCCCTGCAAGGATAACAATGCCCAAAGATAGGATTTTAGTGGTAGACGACGAAGAGGGGGTTCGCTCCTCTCTAAGGGGTGTTCTGGAAGACGAGGGTTTTGTAGTGGATACCTGCTCCAGCGGAGAAGAGTGTCTGCGGTTGACCAAAAGGGAGCTCTTCGACTTGGTGATGCTCGATGTCTGGCTTCCTCGCCTCGATGGTTTGCAGGTTTTAGAGAGGCTTAAATCTGCCAGCTACTCCGCCGGAGTGATTATGATCTCCGGGCATGCCAATGTGGAAATGGCTGTAAGGGCGACCAAGCTGGGGGCATTCGATTTTATCGAAAAGCCTCTGTCTCTGGATAAGACCCTCCTGGTGATAAAAAATGCCCTGAGGCAAAAGAGACTGGAAGAGGAAAACAGGCTTTTGAAAGCCAAATTAGAAGATAAGTATATCCTAATCGGGGAGAGCGACGCTTTGAAGAACCTGAAGGAGCAGATTATGATCGCTGCCCCCACCAACGGGAGGGTGCTGATCTTCGGGGAGAATGGCACCGGAAAGGAACTGGTCGCCCGGGCTATTCACCGGGCGAGCTTAAGGACATCAGCCCCCTTCGTAGAGGTAAATTGCGCCGCCATACCCGATGAGCTCATAGAAAGCGAGCTTTTCGGTCATGTAAAGGGCTCCTTTACCGGGGCGATTGCCGATAAAACAGGGAAGTTCAAGCAGGCTGATGGGGGAACTCTTTTCCTGGATGAGGTGGGGGATATGAGCTATAAGACCCAATCCAAGGTCTTGCGGGCGCTGGAGGAGCAGCGGTTCGAAAGGGTGGGGGGTGGTGAACCTATAGAGATTGATATAAGGGTTATCGCAGCTACTAACAAGAACCTTGAAGAGGAAATAAGAAAGGGGAACTTCAGGGACGACCTCTACTTCAGGCTAAATGTCATTCCCTTATATGTCCCACCCTTGCGGGAGCGGCCGGATGATTTGCCCCTCTTGGTTTCCCACTTCCTGGAGCTTTTCTCCCGCGAATATGGGCAGAAGCTTAAACAGATGACCCCTGAGGCTATGGAGCAGCTGCAGCAGTACAGTTGGCCTGGCAATGTCAGGGAACTGAAGAACCTGGTAGAGCGGCTGGTTATTATGGTTCCCCCCCTCCAGATAGGCAAAGAGGCAGTAGAGATGGCCCTTCAGGGTCAAACTGAAGGAGAGGACAGGGTATTCTACTCCTTCCCTTCCTTGAAAGAGGCAAGACGCTATTTTGAGAGAAAGTTTATTCTTAGAAAATTGAAGGAGACTAATTTCAACATCACGCAAGCGGCAAAGACCCTCCACATGGACCGTACTGCCCTCCACCGAAGAATAAAGAGCCTCGGTTTAGAGCCCATACGGGATAAGTCTGCCTTAAGGTATAAATAGCCTTCCTTGGGGTGCTCTTCTAATCCTCTTCAGCAAGCCTGTTTTCGATTACCTGCAAAGGGGAGAAGTTCTCTATTTGGAGGTAGTATTCAGCCACCGCAAGCAAGGCATTATTGGGCACTAATCCCACAATCTCGCTCCCCACAATGGGAACTCCATAACGGCGTGCCTCAGCCTTGATCAGTTCAAAAACCCGGTAAATGGGGGTCTTTTTGTAGTTAACAAGGTTCATAGAGACCTGAACGAGCTTTCTTTCCTCGAGGGTCATCCCCAGGGCTTTTACATACCGCAGTCCACCTGAGATGTGCCGCACTGCTTTGGCGATTTTGGTGGCGACTTCGAGATTGTCAGTTCCCAGATTCACATTATAAGCGACGAGGAATTCCCGGGCACCTATAGCCACCACCCCGGCGGTGGGGTGGACTTCGGCAGGACCACAATCGGGCTGCCACTGGGGGAGCTTTATCTTTTCAAAGAAACCCTCAAATTGACCCTTGCGGATGTTGGCTAAGTTCCTCCTTTCCTCTCTGGAGGCAGATTCCTCATAAAAATAGACAGGTATGTTAAGCCTCTCGGCAACCTCCTTTCCAATCTCTTTGGATAGGGAGACGCAGTCATCCGTGGTTACCCCTTTGACGGGAACAAAGGGAACCACATCGACCGCCCCCATGCGGGGATGCTCCCCCCGGTGCTTGGTGAGGTCGATGAGTTCTACTGCCTTCTCAAACAGGACAAGGATGGCTTCCTTGAGGGAGCCCTGATTGCCTACCATGGTGAGCACCGAACGGTTGTGGTCGGGGTCGGAGGAGATGTCCAGTACCCTTACATCAGGCACCTCCTTTACCCGATTGACAATAGCTGATATAACATCCCCCCTCTGTCCCTCACTAAAGTTTGGCACCGACTCTATAATGGTTTTCAATCTAACCCTCCTTTAACAGATAAATAAATCAGTTCAAGATTGGAAAGCTATAATATCAGATGGTTCTTGCAGATGTCAATCATCACTCATACTTTTTTATTGAATTGCCCCCTCCTTTCTGCTATTATAAAAATAGTGTTTCATCATTAACCTTTGAGATTTGGAAGAAGAGGTATTTTCCATGAGATGTCCTGAGTGTGGCAAAGAGTGTGAGGAAGGGACGGTTGTATGCCCTCACTGTGGTATGGAGTTGCCCCCTTTGCCAAAAGAGCCCGCCAGCGAGGGTCCCAAAGCGAGCGAATTAGGGGATATGAATAGGAGGAAACAGCGAGGAGAAGAGGAGAAGGGTTTCCCCGCCGAGGAGGAACCTCCAGAAACAACCTCCCTCTCTAAGGATTGGAGAACCGATCTGCGGGAGAGGCTAAAGAAGATCCAGGAGAGGAAGAAATTCCTCACCGCTCAGGAGAAATCGCAGAAACAGGAGGCAGAAGCCGAGGAGAAGCCTCCGGAGGAAGCTTCTAAGCAGAGAGAAGAGGAAGTTCCAGAAAAGCCCCTCTCAGAGCAAGAAGAACCGCAGAAAGATATGAAGGAGGAGGTGGCGGAGAAGCTACCACCAAGAGAGAAAAAGGAGGAGGCTCCTCCCACCCTCTTCCCCTTGGAAGAGGAGAAGCCCGAGCCTTTAGAGGTTGAGAAGGAGGAGGTTGAGATTGAGCTGGATAAAATATTCGATGAGTATCAACCCGTGCCCCCCAAGCCCCCTCTCCCTACCGAAAGGGAGGAAGATTTGACCCCTCCACCCCCCTCGGAAGAGATAAAGCAACATATTGATGCCGAAGAGAGGGATATACTGACTAAAAGCCGCCTGCTGGCAGCCATATTTGATCTGCTGATACTGGGGATAATTGGAGTGGCGATTTTCTTCTCCTCAGTAAGGATGCTCGATGCCCACTACCTCCAACTTCTCCGTAATTTCCCCCTTCCCCTTGCGGCTGTGTTTATGCTCATAAGTATGGCTTACTATGTCTATTTCATCGGGAGCTCGGGGCAGACTATTGGCAAGATGATAATGAAAATAAGGGTGGTCGCCGAGGGAGGGGGTAGGGTGACCGTCTTTAAAGCCTGGCTGAGGTGGTTTGGATACATAATTTCTGCCGCGATTCTCCTTTTAGGGTTTGTGTGGATCGTTTTTGACCCAAAGAACCAGGGCTGGCACGACAAATTGGCAGGGACCAGGGTGGAGCTGATGGCTTAATAAGCTGTAGCTTCCCATTGGTATCAATTATTTAAGGTGATTGACCAGAATACCGGAGTAAATTTGTTATAACATCTATAATTTTGTTAAAGATAGAGCAATTTCTATTATTGTAGCGAAATTCCAGCTCTTTTATATAAAAATAAAACCTCTCTGGTGATACACCATGGAATTTTGCCAGGCGCTCCTTGGCATAAGACCAGAAGCCCTCGATGCTGTTGATATAGGCTCTGCCATTAGCAAAGTGTCGGTTATGGTCTATCTAATGTGCTCATAACCCTTGATAAGAAGGGAGTTATAGCTTCTGAACTGGTCGGTACAGGTTCTGCTTCCTGGTCTGACATGCTCTTTGACCATCTTGGTTAGGGTTTCAGCACTAACATTGGGGAAGGGCTCTACTACCACCTTACCGTTGTGCTCCATCATGCCAATTCCATGAAAGAAATTCTAACTTACTCCGCTTTCATGGTCAATCACCTTAATTTATTATAGAGAATATCGGTATATTAAAAGATAAGATGAAGGGTAAGGGGTGGGTTGAGACCCAGGGATACCATTGCTGAGAGGATGGTAGGAAGCTAAATGTAAGTCGCGCACCGATAAGGGAGGCTCTCCAGGGGTTGAGCAATGTCCAACGGAGCTTTGAGAAGAATCGTCCTTATATTCTCTCTTAGGAGAGCAAAGGGGGTAATGAGCGGCACTAATACTAAGAGGGTGAGTTATAGGTTCAATTATGTAGATGGGGGTGAAATGGGATGTCATCTCCGTTTTAGCCAAGGAGAAAGCGCCCTTCAGTTAGCAACAGGTAGGCTTCATCCCTGCGTGGAAAGCCCCTTTTAAAGGGGCTTTTATGTAATGCTCGCTGAGAGGGAAAAATTTAGGAGATAACCGCCGTCCCAAGGGATTAGACCTGCAATATCCTCTCGCCGAAGGAGGATAAGAGAGCTTTTTTGTATTCCAGTCCTCAAAAGTCCTTTGAACTCTATGTAAATGGATAACCATCCCGGTGCCTGAAAGACTTAATTAACCAATTCTCTGCCCGATGGGTTCAAGGGGCCAAGCTGGATAGAGCTGTAAATAATTCGTTACAGGAGCCAATTCAACGGCAAAGAGGTCGCTGCCTGCACAGACAGAGGGGTTTATAAGTAGGAAAGGTTTTACTGCTTCGCCCCGGCTATACGATGGGACGGTAAAAGATAGCCCCCCTCTATATCATATAGTGTATGATGAGGGATGTTATTTTGGGAATGTCATATCAGGGCCGGAATTGCCCATCGAAACATGGGAGGTAACCAATGAGGAAATACAGGGTATTCTGCAATATATTCATTGTGCTGTTGCTTGGCACTTTGGTGGTAGCTTCCCCCTTAGGAAGCAGGGCGGCAGATGCGAAAGAAAGGGCAAAACACCTTGCCCTGGAGAGGCTCTATTCATCCCCCCACCTGTGGGGGACCAGCCCCACCAGCGTAGCTTGGTCGAAGGATTGCCGACATACAGCATTCTTGTGGAATAATCAGGGAGAGAGATTCAAGGATGTATGGCTTTACACTATAGGGGAAGAAGCCCCCAGAAAGCTGACTGATATGAAAAGGGTTAAGCCTCGACCCCCGGAGCCCGACCTGAGAACTGAAGAGGAGAAACAGCGAGAAGAGAGGTTAGCCACCGGGGTTAGCAGTTTAGCTTGGTCGCCCGATAATCGGCATATATTGTTTACCTACATCGGCGACCTGTTCCTGATGGATATCGACGGAGGGGAACCCAGGCGTCTGACCGATACCAAAGTAACAGAAGGGGAGATTGGGTTCTCGCCAGATGGTCGCTACATATCCTTCACCAGAGAGGGGGACATCTGGTTGTTAAATCCGGAGGATTCTTCCCTTCGTCAGCTAACCCGCAGCGGCAGAAATAATGTCACCAATGGCAGATACCAGTGGTCTTCAGACAACACCAGGATTTCCTTTGTCTTTACCGATTCCACTAAGGTGAGCGATATTCTCATCCCCAATTATATGGGGGATAGGGTCAGTGTGGTGCACGACCGGAGGAGCTATCCGGGGGAGTTCGACCAAGTGGTGAAGGTGGGAGTCATATCCCTGCGGGATGGTAAGACAATCTGGGTCGATTTGGGCAAGGAGAACAACTTCTATGTGGCTGGCATCCGATGGTCTCTTGACGATGAGCATCTCCTCATAGATAAGCTCACTTCTGACGAAAGACACCGCTGGCTGCTGGTCGCCTCGGTGGAAGATGGCACTACCAGAGAGCTCTACCACGAAGAGGGGGTGATGAATTACTTCACCCAGTGGTATGCCGATTGGTCCCAGGATGGCCAGGGGGTCTATTTTGTATCCGACAAAGACCAATACTATCATCTTTACTATCTCCCCCTGGAGGGTGGCTCTCCCCAACAGCTTACCAGCGGGCAATGGGAGATAATGTGGATGAAGATGGACAAAGACAGGGATGATATATTCTACCTGTCAACCAAGGATAGTCCGGCGGAGCGACATCTTTATCGCTATGCTATATCCCAAGCATCTTCTATCAAGATTACTGTAGACCCTGGGATTTACAGTCCCACCATCTCTGAGGATGGAAACCTCTCCGCCCTGATTTACAGCAGTGACATCACTCCTCACGACCTTTATATTGTGGAGAACAAAACTTCTGCCCCTATGAGGCGGATAACCACCTCACCCCTGCCGGATTTTGCTGATTACCGCTGGCTCCCTGCCCGCTATGTCACCTTTAAAAGCCATAAGGATAGTAGCATACTCCACGGAAGGCTTATCACCCCTCCGAACCTCGACCCCAAGAAGAAGTACCCCGCCATCTTAGGACCTGTCTATTCCGACACCGTCCGCAATCAATGGGGGAGGCGAGGAGTCTTTACCCAATACCTTGTTCAGGAGAAGGGGTATGTCCAGTTGCTGGTCGATTGCCGTGCGAGCACCGGCTATGGGCGCCAGTTTCGCCAGGGGACAATCTCCGACCTGGGGGGAATAGATTTGGACGACCTGGTCAGCGGGGTGGAGTATCTGAAAAGTCTCGGCTATGTGGATGCCAGTCGGATAGGAATATGGGGATGGAGCTATGGGGGATTTTTCACCCTGATGGCGATGTTCAAGTACCCCAGCACCTTTGCCGTTGGTATTGCGGGAGCACCAGTTGTCAACTGGAAGCACGATACCTTCTGGGTGATGCGCCTTATGGGAACCCCCGAGGAGAACCCTGATGCCTATAAAAACTGTTCCCCCCTCTATCTGGCAGACAGGCTTCAGGGAAAGCTGATGATTGTCCACGGTGTTATGGATAAAAGAGTATTATTCCAGGATACCGTTCAACTTATACAGAAGCTCATCCTGGCGAAGAAGGACTATGATCTGATTATAGCCCCTAAGGGTGGACATGGTTGGGATTCAAGTGACGAAGCCCAACTATTTATGTACCGTCATATGGCGGAATATTTCCAGCGTTATTTAGGAACCGGTCCCATCTCCCGGAAGTGATCAGACAGAGCAAATAGTATCTATCCCCTTTTAGCTTGAAAGGGACATAAGTTTTTGTCCGCCTAATAATAAAAAAGTCCCCTCTCCCTTCTTAAAGGGAGAGGGGATTACTTTACTCGCTTGGGGATTGTCCTTATCAAGCGCTAACCAGGGTGATTCTCTTTGTTCCCCTCCTTAAACAGCCCTAATAATTGTCTCTTTGCTTTTTACCTGCTGGATGTTGCTGCTGGACCGTAATACATGGAGTTGAAAAGGAATTTGAAGGTGCCATGGGATTGGGCGCGTTGCTGAGGGGGGAAACCGAACATAATAATCTTCCCCTTGCCGTAATCGGTTTCTACCAGAGCTGCTTTGTTAAACAGGTTATTCTCCCCCAGAATCCAGCCGCTCATCAGTGGGTTGATATTGGGGTAGCTGACCACCACTTTTGGATTAGAAGTGGAGGCTTCCGGTTCGGGGAGTTCAAAGACCGGGCTGCGGGAGAACATAAGGGTGGCTACTTTATCCATTCCGTAAGCGATGGGGTGGGTATTATCAACCTCAACCTTCAGCAAGGTGCCCGGGCAGAAGAATTCCTCCGGCTTAAGATTTGTAACAGTGTTTACCACCGGCACTTTAAAGTAATCAATGGCAAAATTGGAGGAGTTATTTAAGGTTATCAGGGTCCCCCCCTCTCTGACAAACTGCATGAGATTAACCAGCCCACCGTTGCCGATGCCACCGGCGTATTGGGAAGGGATAGACCCTTCCGGGCGACCGTCTATGATGCTTTGAGGTGCCATGCTCGCCAGAAGGATGACATCGAAGTCCTTGTTCAGGTTGCCATTGCGTATTTCCTCATTGTGGATGGTGGTATAGGGGAGCTCCCAGGTGTCAAATATCCACCGTGTCCACCCCTCATCCGCATTACCACCCCAGGGCTGGTAGAGCCCCAATCTTAAGGATTTCAACCTAAGGGCATTGCTGGGAGGGCTCCCCGACCCTGCCTGTATCTGAAGGTTGAATTCCTTAGCCAGCGATTGCACCTTGCTGGATACTCCCGACCCCGAGACGATTATAGACCCGGCAGGATAGCTGTTGCCCCTGGTAGTGAAAGCCTTGGTAGCCCAAGAGACTCTGAGCCCATCCTTCAAAAGGCGGTTTATGGCTCTGAAGCTGTCACTGACCGCATGGTCCAAAATGTAGTAATTCCCACTCCCCTGGACTTTGCCGGCTGGAGGCTCTGCTTTTTCCACCAGCTTTAAATTGGCATCAAAGGGGGAGGTTACCTCGATAGCCTCTACTCCCATCTGGTAGCTGAGGGTCCAGCCGGTCATGTCAAAGGGGCGCTCAGGCGGTCCATCTGGGTATTGCCTTCGGTCAGGGTAGACCTGTGGCATGAGCATATCCTTAAGGAAGGGACGGTAGGACTGGGACATCAAAATGACATAACTCCCGGCGGGATATCTCTTGTTCCCCACCTCTAAGGGCTCCACCGCCTGATGTATCTCTGCCCCGTTAGCGATGAAGATATTGAGCATCTTGGCTGCTGTATTGGGGTCTCTCTGGGTCATGGGGACGATGAAGGCATAGGGGGCTTCGGCCTTCCCCTTCTCGATGGAGTTTTGCGCCATGCGATAAATATTCTTCAAGTATATCTCTTTGTGCTTGGCGCCAGACTCCAGAAAACCGATACTTGCCCAATAGTAATACACCACGATATCCCTCAGGTGCCACCACCCCCCGGGCCACGGACTGGGGTAGTTTATCGTCTGATAATTGCCCATCTTGCCCAGCCCCCCGCTGTATACCCCGCTGAGGTCTCTTATGGTCTGGAAGATGGGGGTTGCCATCCTGGTGCCGGCAGCTTCGCCCAGGATGCTGACCACATTGTGCCACCAGGCGTTGGTGAAGGTCCCTGCTTGCCACCAGGCGCTCCAATTGGCGTAGTGGATGACCCCTATTAAGCCCTTTGATTCCATCAGGGTTCGGATATAAGCTCCGGTCAGCTCGATCTCCCGGGTGACCAGGGGGTCGAGCGAGGGGTTGCGGGGGTCATACATAGGGGAGATGAAGAGGCGGGCATCGGAGTTTCCCATATGGTGCTGGTCAAACAGGAGCTGGGGGAACCAATCCTCATAGAGGACTTTAGTCACATACTGGGTCTCCACCTGGTTAAGCATGAAACCATCGCGGTTATTATCGTGTCCCACATAGTGGTGGTATAACCAGGGCATAGAGGCAGCTTCATAAGGGGTGCCCACATGCTCTCTATACCAGTCCACCACCATTATATTGCCGTCGGGGTTGAAGCTGGGAACAAGTAGGCAAATCGCCTCATCCAAAATCCCGTTGATTTGAGGGGAGTCTTCGGTAGCCAGGGCGTAGCCCAGCTCAGGGGACATCTGAGTGCCACCGCATTCGCTGGCGTGCATACTGCAGGTAATCATAGCGATGGTCTTCCCCTCTTGGGCTAAGCGGTCCGACTCCTCCTCGGAGATTCTCCCCTTGGCGAGCTTCTTGGCTATCTCTTTATAATTCTCCAGGTTAGCCAGATTCTCCGGGGAGGAGATGATAGCCATAATAAAGGGGTTGCCCAGGGTGGTCTTCCCCAACTCCACTACCTTGACCCGGTCGGAGTTGTCCGCCAGGATCTGGAAGTATTCAACAATCTGTTCCCATCTGATCATCTTGAAGTCAGCCCCGGGCTTGTGTCCAAAGAACTCCTCTGGATTGGGAATATCAGCCGGGTGGGCATTGGCTATGCCTATGATGAACACAAAGCTGATAATAAGGGATAAAAGATTCTTTAACCTCATCCTAAACCTCCTTTACCTTTCCTTTGGGGTTATTGTTGAGAGTCGACATAAAGTTTACATTAGGTTATTGTTGAAAGTCAACATAAAATTTACAAAAGGAAGGGGGGTCAAAGCTGACCCCCCTTTTCTCCATATCCTGCTGATGATTATCGATTGCGAGCCTTCTCTAAGTTTCTTTTTAAAACCTCCTTCATTAGAATATGAACCTGGCACCCAAACGAATGGTTCTGGGAGTCATAATCATAGTCGGGTGAAAAAGTGCCGCTCCAACGGTAGTATTCTGTCTGGTGGCGATATTGGTGTTGGTGGCGTTGTAGATGTCGGCCATCAGCTCCAGCTTATAGTTGTCCGAAATGTTTAAAGTCTTGGACAACCTGAGATCGAGCAGGGTGACATTATCCATCCTGTGTTCACCACGCTCAGCTGGTCTGATATAGAAGGTCCCCTGATTGAACCCACGCGCATATAACCTAAGACTCAGAGGATAACCTGTCTGGTACCTGAAGTTGCCACTGAACATAATGTCATAGGGCAGCATGTAGGAACCGAGGATCTTGAATATATAGGTGGAGTCGTTTCCGACTACACCCTCTTGAAGGATGTAGCTGTTGGGATTGCCGGGGTCGCCACCCATTCCTCCCCAATTCTTCTGGACGGTGAAGCCGCCCATCATCTGCCAGCCATGGCTGTAGCGCTTGGTCCAGGTCAACTCCACCCCGTTGTAATCGGTGTTGTCCAGGGGGTTGTTGGTATAGACCGCTGAGTAGAGCGCACGTTTAGCGGCGTCGATTTCATATACCGTGTTTAGCTCGCCAGTCAGGGAATTGCTTATTACCACTGGGTGGTAATCGTCTTGGTTAACCATGATGTTTTGGGCACTCCTATCGTCCCTGGTGCTTCTGCGATAGTAGGTCAATCCCAGGTTGAAGTCGGTGGCTACCTCTCTCTCTATTCCCAGGGTCATCTCATCCTCATAACTGTTGCGGAGGTCGGGGTCCATCTTCCGGCTAGCCCCTATGTCCCAGCCGGTGGAGGGTCCCATCTCCTCGAGCTGGGCAATGTCGTCTCCGTTGAGGTCGGTCCAGGTTCGGAGGTCTTCACCGGTTCCCGTGGGGTCGACGTTCATCGCAAGCCCGTGGGATAACCGCCCGTAGTAGCGGCTGATGTTCCCTTTGATGGCGGTCTTCCCATCGCCGAAGAGGTCGTAGGCGAAGCCGATGCGGGGGGCGATGTTGTTCCACTCGGGAATACCTGGTACCTTCTCAGTGGTCCTTTCCGGGAACCAGGGACCTGCCGGGCTGGAGTGAGCGGGAACCCAACCGGCGTATCGGTCGAACCTCAACCCCAGGTTCAGGGTCAGCCGCTCCATTAAGGTGAAATCATCCTGAAGATAGATGCCGTAGCTGTTCCACATCGATTCGGTGTTCACCGGGTAATTATAGAGGGTGACATCCATGGGTTCTCCATACATATATCGCTGGGTTATTCCATAGCTGTTTTGCCGGTATTCATAGCGTGAGAAGCAACGCCCGAACTGGAGCCCGGTTTTTATGCTGTGGGCACCACCCATGAAGTCATCCACAAAGTAAGATAAGGAGTTGTTGCTGGAGATGCGGTAGTTAGGGTTGATAAACTTGTCGGGAGGGGCATCGTAGTAAACCATGAGGCCCTGGTCCGACTTGCCGATGGTGTCATCGCTGACATTGTCCTGCCATCTCATGGGCCAAGATCCGAACATAATACCCGCCCGGAGGTCCAGGAAGGCTTTGTCGGAGATAATAGAGGTCAACTGCCCCTGAGTGGAGTTGCCAATCTGGTCCTGAAAAAAGGTGGCATCCGGTTCGCATAACCAGGTGCGGGGGTCAGTGGGCGTCCGATGGTAGCGGTATTTGTAGTTGCGGTTCCAGTTGAAAGCTAAGGTATTAGAGGGGTTGACCTGGTAGGTCACCTTGCCGAAGAAGTTTCTTATGCTGTTATCGTCTATCCACTTTCCTTGCCCCGGTTTCAGTTTTGCGCCGGTCATGACCTGGTCCATCCTCCAGTACCTGGCAACGCCGAAGATCCACATCTTGTCCTTCATTATCGGTCCGCCAATTTTGGCATTGGTGTCTACGCTGATGTCGATGGGGTTCCCTTCCATCCCTAACGCTCTCTGCTCCGAGGAGATGTTATCAAAAGCCAGGCCCTGGTTCATGAAGAGGAAGAGCCCCTCGCCGTGCCACTCGTTCCCTCCAGAACCGGTGACCATGTTCCAACTCATACCAGGGCTCTCTACTTCAGCCGGCTGAGCATTGGTCTGGATAGCCATCTCCTTGTACATGCCGAAGCCGAAGTAAATCATGGCACTGCCACCGGTCCAGTTGACCAGCTGTCCGTCGATATTCATGCTTGCTCCGGCACTTGCACCGTGGACTGAAACGCCATACTGCTGAAACGACTCGGTACCAGCGATGTTGAAGAGGGAAGGTTGTGCCCCGGGCGCCATGGCGGACATCACCCAGGGGTCTCTGGCGCTGGGAAGGTTGTCCAGCAAGGTGGAGTCGAAGGTGGACGCCTTAAGAACGGTCTTGACATCCACTACCGGGGATTCCCCGCTCACCGTTATGGTCTCCGCCAGGGCGGCAATGGTCATAGTGACATCAATTCGAGCGACAAACGCCACCATCATGCGGATCTCCTTGCGCTCCACCGGGGTGAACCCCTCCAGTTCGAACTTGATTTCGTAGAATCCAACGGGAAGGGATACAAACTGGTAGCTCCCTCTTTCGGTGGTGACCATGGTCCTCGTCCCGAGCATATCCGGGCTGGTGAGGGTGACGGTTACCCCGGGGAGCACGGCGCCAGTTTCATCCTTTACCGTGCCGGTGATGGTCCCTGTCTGAGTCTGACCAAACAGGAGACTGCCGACCGCGAACATCAACAGAAGAGACACGGGTACTAAGACTTTAAAACACCTCATTCACTTACCTCCTTTTAGGTAAAAGAGTTAATATTGGTTTTAGGGGAAGATCAGAACTTCCGGCTAGCTTGCGGCTGAAGCGTTGTAAGAAGAGATCCTAGATCAATATATGCATATCCCCCTTTATTAATATAGCTATATTACATAAGCAAAATCAATGCCAATGTTTAAAATCTTTATCGGGGCAAATAACGCCAATATCTGCAATAATTAATAAAGAAGACCGAAAAACTCCTCCTCACTGCAGGGCGATAATAATCCAATATTATGAACAATTTATCCAAACATTTGAACTATCTCTCTACTCTACCCCCTGTTAGGTTTGGCAAGGAGGAGAGTATATTATAACTGGTTAGGAAGATGTCAAGAGAATTTTAACCATATCTGGGGATTTTAGATATTGTTTGGCTCGCTAATGGCGTTCAACCCCTCTCCCTTTATTCCTCATCGGTGGGTAAAAAGAGGATATTTCAGCGCTTCTGAGGGGTTACCTTAGATAAATATTGTCCCCAGCATATCATCCAATCAATATTGGAGGAGACTTGAGTATCTGAAGGGGTTCCTTCAAGAGAGTTTTTTCTTTTTCCCCAATAGGAGGGTCATAAAAATAAAAAAGGAGGGGGAGTTACCCCCCTCCTTTTAGTTGCCTGAGGTAG
>Ga0209979_1002568_pt1 | contig 17204 bp, 16 predicted proteins | sample AnhtaG_FD_183114 | JGI IMG/M metagenome (GOLD analysis project Ga0209979, IMG submission 183114) | Deep subsurface microbial communities from Anholt, Denmark to uncover new lineages of life (NeLLi) - Anholt_01485 metaG (SPAdes) (version 2) | ecosystem: Environmental > Aquatic > Marine > Oceanic...
TTGTATCCAATGAAATGCCCCGCCAGACCCACCCAGAGCAGATGACTGTGGAGTCTTTCCAGTTCACCCACGATGCTTCTTATGTATTTAGCTCTTTCGGGAATCTCAATTCCTGCCAGATCCTCCACCGCATTACAATTAGCGATGGGATGAGAGGTAGAGCAGATGCCGCAGATTCTCTCTACCAGGAAAACCATCTGGTCAAAGGTTTTGGATTCGGCTATCTTTTCAATACCTCTATGGTTGTAGCCAATGTTAAGAGTAATATTGGTTACCTTTTCTCCCTCCACCTCCAGCTCGAAGAACTCTGGTTCTTCCTGCAGAGGATGAAAAGGTCCTATCGGGATAATGGTTCTTTGATTCATTTATTGCTCCTCGGCTCCTGTCTCAGAGGGTACTTTCCTTCTGGCCAGTCCTCGGCAAGGAGAAGTCTCCCGGGGTCAGGATGATTCAAGAAATTTACCCCTAGAAGCTCGGCAATCTCCCGCTCAATCCAGTTAGCACCAGCAATTAGGGATGCGATGGACTCTAACTCACAATTCTCTTTTGGCACGGGAACTTTAACCGTAACCATTTTGTTAAGTTTGTCAAAGGCAAAGTGATAGAGTATTTCTATAGCCTGGGGAGTATCTACCCCTGAGGCAATGATGAATCTAGCTCCTTGTTTGGCAAAGATGAAGTCGGCCACTTTGGTTATATCTTCTCTGGGCACAGTAATATAATACCTTTTTGGGGATTTTTCCTCCCAATCGATGATTCTATCCTTAAATTCTGCCTTAATGGCTTCAATAGGATCTAACGAACTCATGTCTTTATTCCTTTTCCTAACTCCAAAAGCATTTTCTGAAGCCATGCCCTTGTATTAGATATCTATTTAAGACTCCCAAGGAGCTTTACCACCCCATCAATGATGGCCTCGGGCTTGGGTGGACAACCAGGAACGTAAGCATGAACGGGGATATGTTTATCCACCGGTCCTACAATGTTATATCCGGGACTGAAGATGCCAGTGCTCAGGGCGCAGGAACCAATGGCGACTACTAGCTTGGGTTGAGGCATCTGTTCCCAGGTTAGTTTCATTCTGGGAAGGCACTTTCTGGTCACAGCTCCGGTAACCAGAATAACATCAGCATGGCGGATGCTTCCTACCAGCACGATTCCAAATCTTTCCAGATCAAATTTGGGAGTCAAACAATCCAGGATTTCTATATCACAGTTGTTGCATGAGCCGGTACACAGATGGAAAACCCAGATAGATTTCTTCAAAGCCCAGAGTTTACTCATTTTTTACAGTCCTACCAAAGCTAATACAAACCCTACCAGGGAAAGAGGAAACATTCTTAGCCAGAAAAATCTCAAGGCCTGATCTATTCGGAGACGGGGATTGGTATTTTTCACCAGGATTATCAAAACAAGAATAACCAGATACTTAACTACTGACCAGAGAATACCCAGACCTTGAAACTGAAATCCTCCCAGAAAGATAGTGATCAAAAACACTGGCAGAGCAAAGAGGGCCATGGCCCGGGTAAGTTTGAAAATGGCTAAGGGAGGGCCGGAATATTCGATGTAGGGGCCGGCCATTATTTCCTGCTCTGCCTCGGGAGCATCAAAGGGCACCAGGGTCATTTTAGCCTGAATGCAGAAGAAAGCAACTACCAGGGCTATAATAGAAGAGAGGTGATGGGTAAACATCATCCCGTAATTTGATTGATAAAGAAGGATAGAGCCCAGTTTAATGCTTCCGATGCTTACTACAGGGGTAAAGATAGCCACAATAAAAGGAAGCTCATCAGCCAGAATCATTTTCATCTCCCGGCTGGCTCCTAAAGCTCCCAGGGGATTGGCGGAAGCCGAACCCCCCATAACAATGGCTAGAGAGGGCAAAATAGAAAGATAGAGAATGACAATGAGATCCCCCAGGAAAGACTGGTGAGGATTAAGATTAGCCTGCCAGAGAATAAGGGAGACTAAAGTCACGCCTATGAGGCCAATGATGGGAGCGATCAAAAAACTTATTCTACTGGCTCCCCGGGGAATAATGGTTTCTTTACTCAAAAGCTTAAAAAAGTCAACAAAATTTTGATACCAGGGAGGTCCAACTCTCCACTGAAGACGAGCCGTGATTTTTCTATCTACCCAGGCTACCAAAAGTCCAACTGCAGCGGTAAAGAGAAAACCGGGGAAGACTACAAACGCCGCCATGCTGTATAGAACCTCGATCATCATGAATCCTTTTAGTTACTTTCTCTTAACCCTTCTTCCAGGGTGTCATCTGGACGATAACCTCACCGACCAGATGTTGATTCTTTTCTTCTTCAACCTCCAAGTCCCCGTACTCAATAGCTCCTTGGGGAGAAGTGTGGACACAGAGAGGTTTTTCTCCCTCCTTGAGCCTACCTTCACAGAGATCGCATTTAAAGGTGAGAAAAGGAATTATCTCGAAATAAATGGTTCCAAATGGACAGGCGAGGGCACATGATTTACAACCCACACAGAGGAGATTATTCCTTTTTATCTCCTTTATCTCCCCACTTTCCAGTCTTTCCAGAGCCTCATACCGACAGGCAGAAATGCAAGGGGCGTCTTCACATTTCCGACACACCAGTTGAAAGGCCAACCACTCCCGAAGGGAGATAAAACCATCGTTGTCAGGATGATAGGGGTAACTACACTCCACCTTAGGGTCTTTCACTTCCCACCATTGGTCCAGATTAATGAATAACCTCCTGGCAGGCTTCCTGGTTGGATCTTTCCTTTCCTTTATCTTGGCTTCATCCATTTATTCTACCTTAAAGTCAATCAGACAGCTAATCCCAGATATTGGGGATATTCTTCATCTCTTCGTAGGTAAATACAGGACCATCCCGGCACACCAGATATTTTCCCATCTGGCAGTGTCCGCATCTCCCCAGTCCACAGGACATATTCTTTTCCATAGAAAGATGGATATTTTCATCTCTATAACCTACCTCTAGCAGCTTCAAGGTAGTAAACTTCATCATAACGGGAGGACCACATACTACAGCCAGGCTTTCTCTAAAATTAGATATCTCCTTGTCTAAGTTATCCAGAGTAGTGGTAACCAGTCCTACCTGCCCCTTCCAGGTTCCATCACCTTCATCCACGGTGATGCGAAAAGAAATTTTATCCTTGAATTGAGTTTGCCACTTGTTCAATACTGCATCTTTAAATACTATGTCTTTAGGTGTTCTGGATCCGCAGCAAAAGACTATTTTCTTATAATCATCAATGGTGTGGGTTAAGGAGAGAAAGAGCGACCTGAGGGGAGCCATGCCTACCCCTCCTCCCACTATGAGGATTTCCTTACCCCTGAATTTGTCCAGGGGGTATTCTTTTCCAAAGGGTCCCCGAAGTCCTACTACACTCCCTTCCTTCGAATCATGCAGAGCAGAGGTGATACTACCAACCCGCATGATGGTTACTTCCAGTTTTTCTTTCTCATAAGGAGAGGAGGAGGGAGTGAAAGGTCCTTCCCCCACTCCAGGGACAGTCAACTGGATAAACTGACCTGCTTTGAAATCCAGGGGGCGCTCCGGCTTCAGAAGAAATGTTTTTATATTAGGAGTTTCGGTGATAACTTGAGAAATATTAGTTTTGATGGGGTCATACTCGTTCACTTTATCTTCTCCATAGAAGCTTCTGAGCGGTCCTTCTCCAAATCCTGGAAGACCTTTCTCATATCAATTTTTCCGATACAGACACTGATGCATCTCCCGCAGCCGGTACAGGCATCAAGATTCACATTCTCCGGGAAGAAGTAAAATTTACAGAATAATCTATTGCTAAATCTATCTTCTAGCTTGGGTCTGGGGTTTGCTCCTCCGGCTACCCGGGCAAAACCGGTAAGAAGACAAGCATCCCAGAGACGGACTCTTTCGAACCTCTCTTCCTCCTTCCCATCCTGAAGAAGAAAACATCGGCAAGTAGGGCAGATCTCATTACACCCACCACAGTCTACACAACTCTCAGAATGGTTCTTCCAGACAGCAGAGGAGTAACTTTCCCTGATGAGATCCCTATAGGGACTCTTAACCTCGACTTCCTGGTTTAGTTCTTTAACCTTGCTTTGAGAATTAGCTCTTATTTTTTCTCTCTGGGCTAGGAGCTTCTCCCCGGCAGAGGTGAATAAATTCTGATTCTGGGTAACTATGGTCTTGCCCTTTTCTGAGCCCACCTCTATGACAAAACCTCCATCTACCGGAGAAAGATTCAGATCAAACCCCTCTTCAGGATAAGGATGAGAGCCTAAGAGAGTGCAGAAGCAGTTCTCATCCGGCTCCAGACAGTCACTGGATATCAAGAGGGAATTATCTCTTGCTCTGGTGTACCAGGGATCTGGAGATGAACTGAACTGGGTCCCAGCATATACACTATCCAGGGTCTTTAAGGATTCAAGATCGCAGCTTTTTGCTCCCAGGATAACCCTCTTAGGGAATTCTCGCTCTTGAGGAGAGGTAACCTGGAAATACTGACTGACTTTTTGATAGGGAGGAAAGAAGAAAGATTTAAGGGGCTGGACAGGCCGATTGGTGTGAAGGACAAGGTCCTTGGGAGAAGCAGTCTCTATCTTCTCATAAAAGAGAAAATCGCCTTTTTTTCGGGGAGCGTAGAGGAGATTCTTCTTGACTAGATTCCCCAGAAGATGTTGAAAATTAGCTGCGCTAATGAAGAAAGTTTCCACAAGATCTTCCTAATTGCTGATTCCTGGATTTTGTGAAATTTATCACAAGATAATTTACCCTGTAGTTTTTTTTTGTCAAGTCCTAAGGGGGGAGTTTCTCCTCAAGTCCCCTCCTTTATCAGCCAGAAGGGGAATTCCTCCCCAGACCTTCCTTTTTATCAAAAAACACCCTCGCTCCCACGCTAGACAATGATTTTTGACTATCTCAAACAGTCTGTGAAGTTTATCACAAATTTAGATTATTATAAGTCTTATTTTTTGTCAAGAATAGTTTGACTAGTTTGCGAACTGCACAGTCCTAAAATGCTTGGGAATCTCTCCATCGTCCTTTGATTCTTAGCAATTGATCTCGCCTTCTTTAGATCGTCTTCAGTATTGACGTTAAAAAAAGCGATGCCCTGAGGATCATAGTTCTTAATCTCATTCTTCTGGATATACCTCACCTTTACCTCGCCAAAAAAGGACTGAATCTTTAACTCATTTCTATCCAGTTGCCTTTTGATTGGGATCAAACAATGCTTGGAATAAACAGCATGTAAAGGCTCCACGAATCCATTAAGCTTGGGAATAACTATATCCTGTCCAGATGTCACCTCGATCAGGTAGGAGATTAAGCCGGCATTGAGAAAAGGTAGGTCACAACCTACTACAAAATTATACTCATCTTTTGAGGCAGTGAGGCCAGAATAAATACCCCCCAGAGGGCCTTTACCAGGAACAAGATCAGAAACTAAGTTTACCCTTAGATGCTCATGACTTTCCCGAGCGTTAGTCACCACAATAATCCTGGAGAAAAGGGTCGATAGTACCTCGGTTTCTCTCTCAATTATGGTTTTTTGCCCGATCTGAAGAAAGGCCTTATTACGAAGCATTCTCCCGTTATTTCCCCCGGAAAGGATTATGGCTACCATCTCTCAAACCCCTTCTCTTCTGGAGAAAGAAAATACTTCCTCGGGCGCTTCCTTTTTATCCAAGGATGCCCGCATTAATAAGCTAGGCACTGATTTTTGACTGTCCCACAGCAGCCTGTGAAGTTTATCACAAATCAGATTATAATAAGCCTTCTTTTTTGTCAAGAAAGTTGACCACTCTCTATTATTCTGTATAATGATGCTGGATTTGCCTTTCCAAGATGAAGGAGACATTATGGTCAATTTGTTATGGCTGCAAAGTGGCTGCTGCGGTGGGTCCACTATTTCTTTTTTGAATGCAGAACAGCCGGACATCCTTACAGCCCTTGAGATGCTCGATGCCAGGTTCGTGTGGCATCCAGACCTGAGCCCGGCTATGGGGGAAGAAGTATTAGAAATCTTTGATAGGTTCAGGTCTGAGGAAGAGAGGCTGGACGTGTTAATGGTGGAGGGGGCGATTTACCATGGTCCCAAGGGAACAGGTAAGTATTTTATGTTTCATGATCGTCCCTTTAAGAATTGGATTTTGGATCTGGCAAAAGTTGCCCATTACACCATGGCCATAGGTACCTGCTCATCCTTCGGTGGAATTCCGGCTGCCAGCAACAATCCTATGGAGGCCACGGGACTGCAATTTCTTCATGAGAAAAAGGGTGGTCTACTCGGGCCAAATTATACTTCTCGGTCTGGTCTTCCTGTGGTTAATATTGCTGGGTGTCCTGCTCATCCAGATTGGATCGTGGAAACTCTTATTGCTCTAGTTTCGGGAAAACTAGACATTAGCGGGTTAGATAAATACCAACGACCAGAGGTATTTTACAGCAAGTTAGCTCATCATGCCTGTCCCCGAAATGAATACTACGAATTTAAGGCCTCGGCCGAGGAATATTCACAGCAAGGATGCCTGTTTGAGAATTTGGGCTGCAAAGCTACCCAATGTGAATCCGATTGCAATGAGAGATTATGGCTGTGCCGAACAGGTAGTTGTACCAGGGGGGGATTCCCTTGTATTTCCTGTACCTCTCCCAAGTTTCCCGATGGATTTGTACCTTTCTTTGAAACAGAAAAGATCGGAGATATTCCCACCACTCTACCCCTTGATGTTCCTAAGGCCTGGTATGTGGGAATAAGTGGCCTGGCTAAGTTAGCCTGTCCCAGGAGACTCCTGGTAAATGCTGTCTCATTCAAAAGGGTTGATGTAGAATAGCCCGAGGGAAGAAAAGTTGAAAAAAATCATCAAGATGAGTCCATTTAATCGTGCGGAAGGAGATCTAGAGATAAAAGTGGAATTAGAAAATGGTAAGGTGAGGGAGGCTTATGCTTCCGGGGTGATGTTTAGGGGATTTGAAAGACTGCTCAAAGGAAGGGACCCTATGGATGCTCTGGTCTTTACCTGCCGAATCTGTGGTATCTGTAGTGCATCTCATTCTACCGCCTCCTCTAATGCCTTGAGAGACGCCTTCAAGGCAAAAATGCCTGCGAATGCTTATTTAGCTGGAAACATAATTCTGGCAACTGAAGTTTTGCTTAACCATCTTACCCACTTTTATCTTTTCTTTGCGCCAGATTTGGTCAATAAAAAATACCTGGGTAGTGGCGCAAACAGAGAATTGGCAAAGCGATTTACCCCTTTTGAAGGCAGTTCCTATTCAAAATTCATTAAGGCGCGGATGAATTTTCTCGCCATTTTGGGTTTATTTGCCGGAAAATGGCCCAATACTCTTGTCCTGCAACCTGGTGGGACTACACGGGCAGTCAACCTGAGCGAAATTATTAGAGCAAAGGGTATCCTGGTAGAATTTCAAAATTTTCTGGAAGAGGATTTACTTGGCAGCAGGATTGAGCGCTGGCTGGAAAACAAAAATCTACAAGATATCGATTTCTGGATGGGGGAAAATGATCACCAGAATAGTGACCTGGGGCTTTTCATCAGATCTGCACGCCGGTTTGGTTTAGATAAAATAGGTAAGGGGCCCGGCAAATTCCTTTCCTCCGGGGGGTATCACCTACCAGACGGCAGTACCTGGCTCAAGAGTGGTTATTTTGACGGAGAGTTCAAGCCTTTTGATGAGGGAAAAATCACTGAAGATATTAAATACTCCTGGCTTAAGGGTTATAAAGGGGGAAGGCACCCTTATGAAGGAGTGACCGAGCCCGATGTTGATAAGCCTGGGGCCTATAGTTGGGCTAAATCACCGCGTTATGACGGGAATGTGGTGGAAGTTGGTCCACTAGCCAGGATGATCAACGACAGGGACTGCCTGGTTTTAGACCTGGTAAGTGATTTAGGGCCCAGTGTCTATACCAGAGTCCTGGCACGACTCCACGAGGGAGTGAGACTGCTGAAGCAGCTGAAGATCTGGCTGGAGGAAATTAACCCCTCCCAGCCTTTTTATATAAAACCAGAAAAACCAAAACAGGCAGAGGGTACAGGATTGACTGAAGCAGCCAGAGGCATGCTCGGACACTGGATAACAATCGAAAAGGGAAAGATTGAGAATTACCAGGTGATAACTCCCACTACCTGGAATGTTTCACCAAGGGACTCTCATGGCAATGCAGGTCCAGTTGAGAAGGCTCTAATTGGCATATCAGTGGAAGATGAGAAGAATCCCGTGGAGATCGCTCATATTATCAGATCCTACGATCCTTGTCTTTTCTGTACTGTGCATGTTTTGAAAATGAATAAGCAAGTAGTTACTTTCGAGCTGACACCATAGGGGTCAGATAATCAAGAGAGGCTACTCATGAAAGAGAACATGAGTCTATCTGAGGAACAATTACAAGAGAGTATGTGGATTGAGATCATCAAAAGGATGGAAACTATCTATGCTGAACTGGCCAATAACCAGGCAGAAATTGAAAGAAAGAATAGAGAACTTCTTCAGGCTAAGGAATTCACGGAAAATATTCTCAAAAGTATGGTAGACGCCCTGATTGTGGTGGATTCTGAGGAGGAGATAAAGATGGTCAATCAGGCCACCTTAGATCTTCTGGGATATAAAAAAGAAGAAATAATCGAAGAACCGGTTGAAATGATCCTTGCCAGTCCAAAAGAAAAGGAAAGACCTTTCAATGGATCTTACTTAAGCAAGTTTAAGGAGTCATCCGTCCAGGATTTAGAGATTGATTTTAAAAGTAAATCCGGGGAAAAAATCCCTATGACTTTGAGCAGCTCGGTAATGAAAAACTCTGAGGGAGAAATTATTGGTGTTATCGGAGTAGCCAAGGATCTACGAGAAACTAAATGGCTTCTCGCTGAAGCTGCTGCAGCAGAGGCCGAGAGAACCAAGGCCCATGAGCTGGAAAGAGCCTATGAAGAGCTTAAAGACCTTCAGAGCCAGTTGATTCATTCAGAGAGATTAGCCTCTATAGGTCAGCTAGCTGCCGGTGTAGCCCATGAAATAAACAACCCTCTTGGCGGAATCTTAGTATACAGCCACCTCCTGCGGGAGGATCTAAAAGCAGATGATTCGAAAGGAGCCAATGTAGAAAGAATAATAAAAGAGACCACCCGCTGCAAGGACATCGTGAAAAGGCTTCTCGATTTTGCCCGCCAGCCTGAGCCTAAGGTGGAACCTATAAGTATAAATGTGGTACTGGGAGAAACTCTATCGTTAGTTAAAGATCAGGCACTGTTTCATAATATCAAAATTACCAAGAAATTCCACCTCTCTCTTGCCCATATTATGGGAGACAGATCTCAACTCCAACAGGCCTTTATGAATATCATCTTAAACGCTGCAGAAGCCATGGATGGAAAAGGAAGCCTGATCGTTGCTATGGATGCTCTCCCGGATAGTCGATTTTTAGAGATTACCATCACCGATAACGGTTGTGGAATCCCACCAGCCCATATAAAAAGATTGTTCGAGCCATTCTTTACCACTAAAAAAGCAGGTCACGGAACAGGGCTGGGACTGGCAATCACTGCGGGAATTATTGAAAGACATAATGGAAGTATAGAGGTGGAAAGCAAGCTAGGGGAAGGGGCCACTTTTACCATTAAATTACCTCTGGAAACAAAGGGAAAATAATGGCTAAGCTATCTATTTTAGCTAATATCCTGGTAATCGATGATGAGGAAGTAATGCGTGATTCGTGCAAGCAGATACTTTCCCGTCAGGGACACCAGGTCAAGATGGTAGAAGATGGACATGCGGGATTGGAGTTATTGAAAGAAAAATCCTTTGATTTAGTCATCCTTGATTTAAAGATGCCCGGTATTGATGGAATGGAAGTTTTAGAGAAGATTAAAGAAAGTAGTCCAGAAACAGCAGTAGTTGTAATCACCGGTTATGCTACCGTCGAATCCGCTGTTGAGGCTATGAAGCGTGGCGCTTACGACTTTCTTCCCAAACCATTTACCCCCGAGGAGTTTCGACTAATTATAGAAAGAGCACTGGAAAAAAAGAGATTAATTCTGGAGAACATTTATCTTCGCCAAGAACTGGAGGTAAAGCGTAAGTCAGAGGTTCTTATTGGAAAAAGTAAAGCAATGCAAAAAGTATATGAATTGATAAGGAGAGTAGGTCCCACTGATAGTACTGTACTCATTCTGGGAGAGAGCGGTACAGGCAAAGAACTTGTGGCCAGGGCGATACACTATCATAATCAACGAAAGAATAAGCCATTCATCATCGTAGACTGTGGTGCATTGGTAGAAAATCTTTTTGAAAGTGAACTCTTTGGACATGTCAAGGGTTCTTTTACCGATGCTGCCTCTACTAAACACGGTAGATTCGAGGTAGCCAATGGAGGAACACTCTTCTTCGATGAAATTGGGAATATAGGACCAACCATACAAGCTAAACTGCTAAGAGCAATTCAAGAGAGAGAAATTACCAGGATAGGGAGTTCAAAAACCATTAAGGTAGACGTACGAATTGTTGCCGCCACTAACAAAAACTTGAGAAAAGCTATTCAGGAAAAAACATTTCGGGAGGATTTGTTTTATAGATTGAGTGTGGTTCCCATAACCTTACCGCCGCTGCGAGAAAGGCCGGAAGATATCCCAGAATTGGCCAACCATTTTTTGAAAAAATATAATCAAAAGAGGGGAAAGAACTTAACCGGCATTTCCCAAAGAGCAATGAAGGCTCTGACAGAGTATAGCTGGCCGGGGAATGTCCGAGAGTTAGAGAATGCTATTGAGCGGGCCGTAGTATTGACTAAAGGCAATGTTATTGAGCCTTCTGATATGTCATACTATGGACTGGCGGTTGATGTATCCCCTGAACCTATGGCTAGTAACCACAAACGGCTTATAGATGTTGAGGCCGAACACATTCTAAAGATACTCAAAGAGACAGAATGGCATAAGAGTCAAACCGCTAAACTCTTAGGCATAGATCGTAAGACTCTGCGTGCCAAGATGGAAAAATACCGAATAACTGAAAATTTGAGGCATAATTCCCCATTATTGGAGAGAAACTCTCCCATGGAGGGACAGGGAATTTAAAAGAAAAAGGTTAAATATATCACTGATAGTTCTTTATTTATCAACCACCCGGGAAGCTGACGGGTGGTTTTTTTTGTAACTCGAGAAAATTTGGTATAAAAATTGCTCTTAGAATATAGGAGTGGTTAAAAATGGATAATGAAAAAATTGGGAAAATCTTAATCGTTGATCCTGATGGTGACACTCAGAAAGAGCTTCTTTCTCTTTTCAGCAGTGAAGGATACCAGGTAGAAATAAGTGAGGGGGTCACCAATGGGCTGCAGAAACTCAAGGACATAAAGTTTGATTGTCTCATTATGGATGTTGAGCTGCCAGAAATGAAGGGTTACCAGGCCTTGCCCATCGTAAGGACAGTTGACCCAAAAATAGACGTAATTATGACTGCTGCCCGTAATACCCCGGAGCTAGAAGCCAGGGTGCGAGAACAGGATATTTTCTACTACTACATAAAATCTTTTGACAGAGAAGAACTGAGATTAGCCGTGCATGATGTATTCAAAAAATTGGGAAAGATTAAGGAGGTGAGGAGAATGAACCAAGAAGCAAAAATTCTCATCGTCGACGATGATCCTGCTTTTGTGGAGGCAACTACGGCTATCCTAAAGAGTGGGTCCTATAAAGTCGAAGCTGCCTATGACAAAGAAGAGGCGATGGAGAAGACTAAAAAAGAAAAGCCGGATTTAATTCTTTTGGACGTGATGATGCAAAGACTGGATGATGGATTTACCATCTGCTACAAACTTAAACATGATCCCGAACTTAAACAAATCCCGGTGCTTATGATCACAGGAGTAACCAAAAAGACAGGTTTTAAGTTTTCTCCCCAGACCGACGGGGAATATCTGGAAGCAGACGACTATGTGGAAAAACCCATCAAGGCATCTGATTTGCTAGGGCGGGTTAAAAAACTTCTGAATAGATAGAGGGAACATGGAAAAATCAGAGACAAAACCGATGTTAAAAAAATCCTCTATTTTAGTGATTGATGATGAAGAGACTATGCGTAATGCCTGCCAGCAGGTGCTCAGTAAAAGTGGATATCACACAGAGGCATCCGCCGATGGAGCCGATGGCCTCCGTAAAGTAAGAGAACTCACCCCCGATCTGGTACTGGTTGATCTCAAAATGCCTGGAATTAGTGGAATGGAGGTCCTGGAAAAAATCGGAAAGATCGATTCCACCATTATCTCCGTAGTTATTACTGGTTATGCCACCATAGAATCAGCCGTTGAGGCCATGAAGCGCGGGGCCTATGATTTTCTTCCCAAACCGTTTACTCCTGATGAGCTTCGTATTATCGTAAAAAGAGGTTTAGAAAAGAGGAAACTCGCTCTTGAATATCTCTCTTTGCGCCGAGAAAAAGAAAAGATAGAAAAGAACTTCATCAGTATGGTCTCCCATGAAATGCGAAGACCTCTCATTGATGTTCAAGAGTATCTTGAGGTAGTTGTGGGTGGCATCACCGGTGAACTGACCCCCCAGCAGAAGGAGATGTTAGAAAAGGCTAGTGGCCAAATCAATATACTTTTGGTCCTCATTAAAGATTGGTTAGATATGTCTCGTATTGAAGCGGGCAGGATGTTAGAAAACCTTGAATCTTTAGACCTATCTCAAATTCTTCATAAGACGGTGGATCTCTTGAGGGAAAAGATAAAAAACAAAAAGATTACTTTAGAGGTAAGCATCTCCTCCCACCTTCCCCTCATTAAAGGGGAGAAATTAAGTATAGAAAGAGTATTCACTAATCTCATCTGTAATGCCATAGACTATAACCGTGAAGAAGGTAAAATTTCAGTTAAGGCAAAAGAGGAAGGAGAGTATGTAGTTATAGAAGTATCTGATACAGGGATAGGTATTTCTCAAAAAGATATCCCTTTTATCTTTGATGAATTCTTCCGGGTGAAAAATAGAAAAACTCAGCACATCACTGGCAGCGGATTGGGACTGTCTATTGTCAAGAAAATTGTGGAAGCTCATGGGGGCTCTATCGAAGTGAGGAGTGAGGAAGGGAAAGGAAGTACTTTCATTGTCTTTTTGCCAAAGTTTACCCGGTTAGAAAGAAGGCTCCGTCCACGCGCCCCGTGAGAGATTTTGTCTCTAGGGGGGGTTACTGGACTCGATAAAAGGAGCCTTGGATGACAAAAAATCGAGGGAAGGTCAAGGAGGTAAATTAATGCAAATAGTTAAACTACCCAAAGAGAGTCTGGATAAATTTATGGGAAGTCTAAGCAAATTTGGGGAGATCCATGCTCCCATAAAAAAAGATGAGAATACATATCTATTCTCAAAAATTGAAGATCTTTCGAAAATTGAGCTTGACTATAACAGAACAATCCTGCCCCCCAAAAAATATTTTTTCTCACCTACTGAGACAATATTCAGATTCTCACCCGAGAAGGGTTATGAGCCACCGGAAGATAATTTAAACAAGAAATACGTCCTTTTGGGAGTTCACCCTTGCGATATTCACGGTCTAAAGATTCTTGATTTGGTTTTTTCTGGCAGGTATGTGGATAACTACTATTTCACCAAAAGGAAGAGGACATCAATAATTGGGGTCAGTTGTATCCCCGATGATAAGTGTTTCTGCCGCTCCATGGAAACAGATTTCGTTGAGGATGGATTTGATCTATTCTTATCAGATATCGATGACTCCTATCTAGTTAGAATTGCCACTAGTTTAGGAGATGATATGGTACGGGCCAATCAATTTTTATTCAAAGAGGTGGATAAAGAAGACATAGCCGAATATAAAAGGAAATCGAATGAGAGGAAAAATCATTTCAAAATAGATCTTGAACTTTATAACCTGCCGGAGATAATGGATCTGGAGTACGAGAATAAGATTTGGGAAGAAATCGGAGAAAAATGCTTGAGTTGTGGCACCTGTTCAATGGTTTGTCCAACCTGTTATTGCTACGATGTCTTTGATGACCTAGATTTAGACGGCAAAACTGGTGAGCGCAGAAGGCGATGGGATTCTTGTTTATTTAAAGATTACGCTCTCGTCGCCGGAGGTCTTAATTTTAGGCCTGAAAGATCTGCCAGGGTTAAAAATAGATACTTTCATAAGCAGAGAGGTTTTGTGGCTCAATATGGGAGGCCAAGCTGCGTTGGATGTGGACGATGTGTCCAGTCCTGTCCAGCAAAAATAGATATCGTTGAGGTAATCACTAAAATAAGGAGTGTGAGTTATGAGTAACTATTCTTCAACAAGCGGAGCGGACAATATTTATCAACCGTCCTTGGCCAGAATTGTTCGGATCCTCCCTCAGATTAAGGATCATCGGTTGTTTCAACTCAGATTCGAGGATCCTGAAATGAGGCGAAGCTTTACTTACAGGCCAGGTCAGTTTGTTGAATTAAGCGTTATGGGGACGGGGGAGGCTCCTATTTCTATATCTTCTTCTCCCACACGTCCAGGAGTAATTGAGCTATGCGTAAGGAAAATCGGCCGCATGACAGAAGCTCTTTTTAAACTTCCCCTAAATTCTCTGGTCGGTTTAAGAGGACCTTATGGTAATGGATTTCCGGTGGAAGAAATGGAAGAAAACAACCTCTTAATTATCGCTGGTGGTCTGGGTATGGCTCCTTTGAGATCTCTTTTATGGTATGCTCTGGATAACCGTTCTAAATTCAAAGAGATCGAACTTATGTTTGGAGCAAAAATTTCTGAGGAAATGCTCTTTAAATACGAACTATTGAGCCTTCTGGACCGAACGGATATGAAATGTCTTCTTACTGTAGACAAAGATGAAGAAGGAACCTGGCCAGCTCAAGTAGGAGTAGTAACCAACCTATTTGATTTTGTTAAGCTTGATCCTAAGATAACTTATGCGGCCGTGTGTGGACCACCCATTATGTATAAGTTTATTTTAGAAAAACTTTTAGAGAGAAATTTCCCCAAAGATAGAATGCTGATGTCCCTTGAGAGAAGAATGAAATGCGGCGTGGGTAAATGTGGTCACTGCATGATCGGCTACAAATATACCTGTATTGATGGACCCATATTTACCTACTGGGATGTCATCAATCTACCAGAGATGATATAAAGGAGAAAACGGCATGGCTAAACCAAAGATAGGAATTTTCGGAATAACCGGGTGTGCCGGTGAGCAAATAGTAATACTCAACTGCGAGGATCAGCTAATGGATATTCTTAAAGTACTGGATATTAGATCATTTCACACTGCTATGAGTGAAAATGACGAGGAATGTGATCTGGACATAGCTTTTGTGGAAGGAGCAGTAGTCCAGCCCAAGGAGGAGGAGCTGTTAAAGGAGATTAGAAAAAGATCAAGGCTTCTTATTGCTCTCGGCACCTGCGCCGTCTGGGGAGGAGTGGCAGCTATGAAAAATGAGGTCTCACGTGAGAAGTTGAAGGATCAAATTTACGGTTCTGCAGGAGAGATATTTAAGAGCATCCCTGCTCAACCGCTTCGCAGTTTTGTAAAGGTCGATTTTTCCCTCTCAGGCTGTCCTATAGAAAAGGAGCAATTCCTGCAGGCAGTTGCTTCTCTGGTTCATGGAGACATCCCGGTTCTACCAAAATATGCTGTCTGCACCGAGTGCAAGATGAATGAGAATACCTGTCTCCTGCTAGAGAAAGGCGAACTTTGCCTGGGACCAATAACCGTTGCCGGCTGCAGGGCACGCTGTCTAAGCTATGGCATACCATGCAGTGGCTGCCGAGGTCCGGTGGAAGAGGCCAATATCGCCTCGGAGGTAGAAATATTAAAAGAGAAGGGATTCACTTTAGGAGACATAAATAATCAATTGCGTACTTTTGCTGCCCCGGCTGAAGCTATCCAAACATATTTCGCTAAAAGGTGAAGAAAATGGGAAAATCAGTGGTGGTTAATCATTTATGTAGAGTCGAAGGTCACGGAGGAATTAACGTAGCTATTGAAGATGGAAAAGTGGTCAGGGTTGAGATGGACATCTTTGAAGGAACAAGATTCCTGGAAACTTTAGTGGTGGGAAGATCATATAATGAAATATCACCCATACTATCACGTATCTGTGCTATATGCTCTGCTGTCCATACCATAACCTCTTTGATGGCCGTTGAGGATGCTTTTGATACCAAAGTTAGCCCTCAGACAGAACTCCTGAGGGACCTTTTAGTTCAGGGAGGAAATATTGAGAGCCATGCCTTGCATTTATTCTGTTTAGCCATTCCCGATTTCCTCGGCTATAGCGGGGCTTTCACTTTAGTGAGCGATCATCCACAAGAAGTGAAGATAGGACTAGAATTAAAAAAGCTGGGTAATACTATTCAGGAGACCATTGGAGGTCGAGCAGTCCATCCGGTCAATGCTGTTTTGGGTGGATTTGGCACGATACCCACCAAGGAAACTCTCCTCGGAGTCAAAGAAGAGTTAATGAAGGGGCTTGAAGAAGCTCTGGCCGCCATTGAGTTTATAGCCAGTTTAGAGATCCCAAATTTTTCTGAGTCCCCCACTGTCTATGCAGCATTAGGTTCCTCAGAAAAAGAATATAGCCTTTTTGGAGATAAAGTTATTTTCTCCAGCGGAGAGTCAAGGGAGATTAAGTCATATAAAGAGATCTGCAATGAGACAGTTGTTCCTCACTCTCATGCAAAACACAGCCATTTTAAAGGCAGGCCATTTATGGTTGGTGCCCTGGCCAGAGTAATGCTCAATGGTCACAAATTAAAATCCGAAGCTAGAGAAACAAAAGAGAAATTGGGCCTCGATTCACCTTCGGAAAATATACTTCACAATAATACCGCCCAGGCCGTTGAATTAGTCTACTCCCTGGAAAGATCTATCCAAATTATTAATGAGCTAGTTGAAAGAGGAATAAAGGATGAGAGACCGGTTAAGATTGAACCCAAAGCTGGTCAGGGAACGGCCGCCGTTGAGGCCCCCAGAGGAACACTTTATCATAGTTACACTTTTGATAAGGAAGGAAGGATAACCAGAGCTGATGTTATCACCCCCACCGCTCAAAATCTAGCCAATATAGAGAAGGATTTTCGAGCCTCGGCCGAGCGCCTGGTTAATGAGCCAGAAGAAATCCTCCAGGCAAAATTAGAGATGGTGGCCAGAGCTTACGATCCCTGCATCTCCTGTTCTGTTCATTTAGTTAGGCTGACTTCCTG
>Ga0209979_1002570_pt1 | contig 17197 bp, 24 predicted proteins | sample AnhtaG_FD_183114 | JGI IMG/M metagenome (GOLD analysis project Ga0209979, IMG submission 183114) | Deep subsurface microbial communities from Anholt, Denmark to uncover new lineages of life (NeLLi) - Anholt_01485 metaG (SPAdes) (version 2) | ecosystem: Environmental > Aquatic > Marine > Oceanic...
TTAAGAGAATAGATCTTTGATTAGTCTAGGGTTACTTTTCCACGTAGAAACAGAGCAAGTCATTTTCCCTGAGTAACTGATCAACTCTGCTTAAGTTCTCCTTGTCAAGAGAGAGTGGTTGTGGTCTAGTGAACTTGACTGTATATTTTTCTGAAAGAAGATACTTGAATAAATCCTTCCATTCTTTTGCTGTGAACTGTCCACCTCTTCCCCTTACTTTGTCATTATCCTCTTCTTGAGGACAGAAGGCTTCATAGATTATTACTCTGTCTCCCAATTGAAACAAAAGATCAAAGACCTTCTTTTCTTCAAATTTGTATATGCAACATTTTTCATCTTCTCTATGCCTATGCTTTGGATCTCGTTTCTTGGCAATGCAATCTCCACTTCTAAGGTGATGTAAAGTCTTGCTTACCAAAACATAGTCAAATCTTTTCATTCCCTCTTCTTCTAGGATTCTGTCAATTGTTCCTTGATCAAACAAACTGCACGAATAGAATCTAATCTTTGTCTGTGTGAAAAGTTTAGAGTTCCTTTCAACGTCTGAAACGAAAGACATTGGAAATTCTTCGTTAATACCTACGATTTTAGTAGGCTCGTATTTGAGAGCAATATAGAGAGGCTTAACACAATCCGTTCCAACATCTAAAATTGTTTTTCCATGTAGCTTTTTTCCTTTGGCTGTGAAAGCATCTTCAATTTCAGATAATTCCTCTAACGAATCAGTCCATGTTTCCACATCATTCTTACAATAAGCTAGTTCATCTTGACATGCTAACAATCTCTCAAGTAGGTCTTTATTCTCACACGACACGTTCACACCTCTAAAACAGAATATGTTACAGTAAGAGGTTTAGCCTTAACCTTTTTTCTACAGCCTTTTCAAGCAACCGAAGACTTTACAGAACCCTCAAGAGCTTCTTTGGAGATCCACAGGTAGTGCATGATCGGTCAGTCAATTCGTTTGATGTGCTGCAGTAAGGGCAGATCCAATAGTCACGGTGTGGTTCTAAGCTCTTCGTGGAGATCTGTTCTATCTCATTCTTCTTTGGTGTTGATGGCTTGAAGAATGCCCAAGCCCTGAAGACTGCTTTCAATGTGAGTAAGCCTATGACCGTGAAGGATCCTGCAAGAGTTGTGTAGAAAATGAGGTATCCAATGCTTATGCCTAGATCTGACATCACTTTTCACCTTCCTGTTTTTGGGCAGCCTTTCTTTTTTTCAATGGCTTTCTTTTCTTTTGTGGTATGAGATATTACAGCTTCTCGTATTACTGTGCTTACAGGCTTTCCCTCTAATTCAGCAACTTTTTCAAGTCTTTTATCTAATTCAGGTGGGAAATCCATTTTCACAATAGCACCTTTGTTCTCCATGGAATCTAGTATAAAATCTTCCTTCAAAATCTCAAAGAAACGCTTTATGTCACTAGGGTTATCAAAATCATTAACGAAATCCAGTAAGGGAGCTAACTTCCGATCTCTATCAGCCGTTATTCTGTCTCTCTCTGCCAATTTCTTCTGTGCTTCATCCAGTTCCTTTCTGAGATCTTCGATCTGTTGCTCAGTCTGAGTAGGTGTTTTGGCTTCTATCCTCAGGTGTGGAGCTGCCAATTCAGCATACAAGCTCCTGTGATATTCTGGATCTTTTGCTCTGTAATTGTCTGTGACTCCTTTGCCTTTGTGTCCCATCCAAAATTCACTGAAAGATTCACCTGCATGGTTGCTATATTTCTTGAAGAACTTCCTCAAGCAATAGAGTCTTATTTCACTTGGTTTGTCTTTTCTGACCTCAAATTCTAGGACTCCTTTCTCTCGAAGTTTTCTGACGGTTTTGTTGAATTGGGCAGAGAAGGCTGATGGGTTCATGGGTTCATTTTCTGATCCTTGTTTGACGAACAAGTAGCTTTCTGATGTAAGGTTACCTCTTTTGTTAAGGTAGTGTTTCAAGTGTTGAATGGCTTCAACTGAGATGAAGGTAAAATAAGACTGGTATTTTCCTTTAGCTATTGTCTCTGGAACTTCAATTTTAACAGGACTTTCCCCTCTCAGCAGTCTGTTATATTCAACATGTTTTCTTTGTAATTTGCATATTGTAGCTGGTCTTAATCCGCTCTGAGCAGATACGACATAGAATGCACGGTCACGTGGTAAGCTAACATACATTATGGCTGCTATTTCTTCTCTGTTGATGTCTCGATTATGATATTTAACGTGGTCTTTGGCTGTTGGGATGAAGCCAATGTCTATACGATTATACTTGAAGAAGGATTGAATTGCTCCGATCATGTTTTTTATGGTATTGTTGGCAAGACCACTACGGTTCAAGGCTATGATCCAACCCTTGATGTAGTCTGCAATCTTATCTCCAAAGAGCCTAAAATCATTCCAGCTCTTTATTGCTTTATACTCTGCTAGGATCTCGTCTGCTGTCTTGTTAATGAAGCTCAAGAATCTGTTGAAATCGCTTCTGTATCTCCGTTCCGTTTCACTGGATCCACTATTTGCATATGCCACAGCTCCTAGCCATTTCTCAATTGGATCTATTTTTTCATATTTGCCTACACTCATTTCGACTCGCAGTCCTACAAAGACACCACGGAGACTGGACATTTAAGTCTTTACTCTACAGTAAGAATTGTAAATATACCTTACTCTTTCCGAAAAATAAGCCTTTGTTTCAACGTTTATAGACTCAGCCGCTTTTGCGCGTTTACTCCATCTTATGTTCTTGGAGTCAACCATTAAATTGAAGAAATGTTTTTTGAAAATAAGATTACTTTCACTGATCTCTCCCCTCTCTGTAGTCATATGTTGTGCCACATAGTTTAAAACAATTCATCGAGAACTCCATACCACACATCGAAATGATAATTCAACCATTAAAAAAGGTGATATTAAAATGGAAGATAACGATCTGAAAAACCTTCCCGGCGTCGGACCCGCCACAGCCAACAAACTCAAATCCGCAGGATTCACAACCGCAGAAGCAATTGCCGTGACTCCACCCAAAGAAATAGCAAAAAAGACAGGAATAGGATTCAACACCGTCCTTAACATCGTGTCAGTCGCCAGAGAAAAACTGGGCGTCGACTTCATAACAGCGGAGGAACTGTGGAAAAAAAGACAGAACATGCTCAGGTGCTCCACGGGCTCCAACAACCTAAACGAGCTTATGGGCGGCGGAATCGAAACCCAAGCCATGACCGAACTCATAGGCGAGTATGCAGTGGGCAAAACCCAGATTTCTTTATCGCTCTGCGTTAGGGTCCAGCTTCCAGTAGAGCAGGGAGGATTAAACGGAAACGCTGTTTACATCGATACTGAGGGAACTTTTATTCCTGAACGAGTTTTCCAGATAGCTGAATCGTTAGGACTTGATCCCCACGAAACTTTAGGAAACATCTTTCTAGCTCGGGCTTACAACAGCAGCCATCAATGTTTGCTGACAGATCATCTCTTCAAGTTTTGTCCAGAAAACAACGTAAAACTAGTTGTCGTAGACTCGATGATTGGACACTTCAGAGGCGAATACGTTGGCAGAGAAAACCTTTCAGAACGCCAACAGAAACTTAACAGCCAACTCCACAAGCTGCTGAGGCTAACAGAAGCATATAACTTGGCTGTCGTGATTACGAATCAGGTTCAGGCTAACCCTACAGCATTTTTCGGAGACCCTAACAGACCAGCAGGCGGAAACGTCATGGCTCACGCATCCACGCATAGAGTCTACCTGAGGAAAGGAGGAAAAGGAACCCGGCTAGCTACAGTTATAGACTCTCCCTACCTGCCAGAAAATAAGACGCGATTCAGGATTACAGAGAAAGGCGTTGAGGACGCAGAAGAATAAAATTTGCCGAAATTGGTGCTTTTAATTCTGGAAAAGACCTCTTTGGCGCGACAGTACGGATGATCTTTCATGTTGGGGAGATGTTACGTTAAACTGGTTACTTTTTTGTAATCAAAGTTGTCTTTTAGGATCGAGTTTTTGTATTTGGTGATGTCTGTTTCATGGGTCATTAGTCTCTTTATTGATGTAACGCCCTTTTTGTCTCCTAAGAGTATGGCTCCCACGATTTTCCCTTTGTCCAAAACGAGTTTTTTGTAGACACCTTTTTTCTTATCTGCTTTTTTGACCTCTTCGTACTTCGGTTCCTCGGGGTTGACAAGCCCCATAGAAGTCAGTTCTACGTCAACAATCTTCAATATGTTGGATGGAATAGTTCCAGTATAGACGTTATGTTCCTCCCCCAGAATGTTCGCGGCTGCTATACTTGCTTGTTCCAACGCAGCAGGGATTATGCCATAAACTATTCCTTCAAATTCTGCTACATCTCCAACGGCATACACGTCGTCGGCACTGGTTCGCAGATGTCCGTCAACAACGACGCCTCTGTTAACTTTGATTCCTGCTTCCATAGCCAATGCAGTGTTTGATCTCATTCCGGCAGAAATCAAAACAAGGTCTCCAGAAAGTTCTTCTCCGCTGTCAAGCAAGATACCAGAAACCGTTTCTCTGCCCAAAATCTCAACGGTTTTGACGCCTAAAACAATGTCTATGCCGCGAGATGCAATTCGATTCTTCAAAATTGTTGCTCCATCCGGGTCTAGTTGTCTTGGTAATAGCCTCGGGAACATCTCTACAACCGTTACTTGCTGACCGAGTTTCTTCAAGGAAGAGGCAAATTCTAAACCCAGAAGCCCGCCGCCAATAACGATGACTTTCTCGGTCTTTTTGGTGAACTCTTTTATGCTTAGGGCGTCTCTGATTGTGCGTAGGGCGAATACTCCGGTCTTTTCTGCACCTTTGATGGGGGGAATGAATGAGTGGCCTCCGTTTGCCAAGAGAAGTTTGTCATAGTTTACTCTTGATCCGTCCTCCATCAGTAGTTCCTTTCGTTCTGTATCGATGCTTAATGCCTTCTTGTTCAGTTGAACGTTGATTCCTTTCTTTTCGTACCAGTCCTCAGAAAACATGTAGACTTCTCGGGGTTTAGCTTCCCCTGACAGAACTTCGTATAGTCTGGGGCGAGGATAGTAATGGTGACTTTCGTTTGTGTAAATGGAGACTCGTGTTTCCGGATTTTTCTCTTTTATGATTCTTGCCGCTGTTACGCCAGCAACACCATTACCGACAATAACCACGTTCAGGGAAGGCGACAAATGTTTTATCCCCCATTTTGTAAGAAAAACTTGTTATTCGATTCTTATAGTTGCTTCCTTTACCGTGCCGTCGCTTAATTGATATGCTGCTAGGTTGCCTTCAGTTGAAGATAGGATTAGCCAGAGGGCGTCCCCCCATAATTTCATGTATTTGAGGTCAATCGGCGAAGGGGCTGCTGGTGCTGGATGAGAATGAAACAGACCAATGAAATCTAAACCTTTTTCGTCTGCATCAGTGAAGGCGGCAGCAACCTTTACGGGGTCTATTTCAAACCTTACTGTGGACTGTAACTCGTTTGGAGCAACCTCAACTTTTTCAACAACGGCTTCGTTCTGAGACAATTTTCCGAAGAGCATCGCACAAGCTTCAACTGGGTGCACCTTCTTTGCTTCTTGCTTCAACAAATCAACATGCTGACGATGCAACCGCAAAATCAACGAACAACACTCCAAAGTTCAATGAAAGAATATATTTGTACACTGCTTTTAGTTTTTCAGTTTTCGGCACACTCGCAATGACGCACCGTTAACAGCTGCCATTTCGCCTATGGAACGATTAATAAGTTCCACTCATAGTTCAAAACATAGAAGATTTTTGGCAACGGAGATGGGAGCATGAAAATATACTTCAAGGAAAAGCCCTCACTCAGAAACCCAACTTTAATTGCTGCCTGGCCTGGCATGGGGATGCTAGCTAGGATGTCCGCTGACTATCTGATCCAACAGTTAGACGCGAAACAGTTTGCTGAAATCCGTAGCCCAAGCAACGACATCTACTTCAAGGATGGAATGGGAAAACTCAGCCAATACAGACACCGCTTTTACTACTACAATGGAAAACAAAGTGACCTGATAGTTTGCAGCGGGGAGATTCAGCCCCAATCCTTACGTGCCATACAGCAGCTGGCCAACCAAGTTTTGGATGTCGCTGAGAAGTTTGGCGCTAAAAGGGTCTACACCTTCGCAGCCGTCCCCAATCCTCATGATGTGAAGCCACGAGTCTTTGGGGTGGTGAACAAGCCTGAACTCAGAGACTTTTTGAAGGAAAATGGTGTCCAGTTAGTCAGTGGGGATGGAAGGATCACAGGTCTTAACGGTCTCTTAATAGGCATCGCCCAGCAGAGAGAGATAGATGGCATATGTCTCCTTTGTGAGATAAGATACCTAGATATTCCCCAACCCAGATCAGTTCAAACCGTTCTCAACACGCTAACGAAGATTCTAGGCATCGAGATAGAACTGTCTGAGCTGGAACGCCAAGCTAAAGAGATGGAAGAAAAGATCGAGAAAATCAGGGAACATAGAACTCCCCAAGAGGGCAGACCAAAAGAGCCACGATACATAAGCTAAGTTAAGAAACAATTTGCCCCTACGAGGTTGCCTTGTCTTTCTTAACGGTTATGGCCTGTTCACTACATACAGGAATACATTTCATGCAGAGGATGCAGTCATCCATCTTGACAGGAACCGCCTTAAGGGTTTCTGGATGCTCCTTGATTTCCTGGAGCTCGAAGACGGCGACTGGACAAACCTTCACACATGTGCCCTTACCACTGCATCTGTTCCAATCGACAACAACATTAGACATGCTTTTCCTCAGCAACGAGTGAAGACCAGAGTTTATTTTCTCCTTCGTTCCGTATCTTCCAGATGGGTCCATAGGCTTCCGAGTTTTTGTACTTGATAAAAACGGATTCGCCCATCTTTAAACGCTGAATAATCTCCCCAAAATCCATTTCGTCAGTTTCTACGACTTCGACACTTTGGCTCTGATCGTTAGCCAAGAAAAAAATCTGGAACAGCATTGATTTCCATGAAGGAGACTGCATCAGTATTTCTGAGGCGCCCTTCTTATCGCGATTCTTCTCAATTTCTGCAACATCATTGCTCATGGAGACCACCCCCTCTTCTAAGGTCTTCATGGCATGATTTGTCGTGATTTACAATTAAGCTGAGCGTCTACACTGCAACACATTGTATTCAAATGTAAACACCAAATTTTATTACGAGATATGCTGTAAACAGAGAAGTCTAATCGGAGTCTCGAATGATGTCGGAGAAAATTCAGGATTTTGTTGCCCTCAAACATGTTTTAGCGGAGATTCTTGAAAAGGTTCGTAATCTGTCTGATTGCCAAAGTGTCGGCATCCGACTACATAAAAATGGAGACTACCCCTACTACGTCCATGAGGGTTTCCCAAGTTTTTTCATTCTTAAGGAGAACAGTCTCTGTGCAAGAGACGAAGAAGGCAACAACATTCTCGATGACAAGGGTAACCCTCTTCTGGAGTGTATGTGCGGAAACGTCCTCAAGGGACGATTTGACCCGAAGCTTCCGCATTTCACAGAGAAGGGAAGCTTCTGGACCAACAGTACAACGCAGCTTTTGGATACCACCACAGAGAAAGAGAGGCTGGGTCGAACACGAAATATGTGCAATTACAGCGGCTATGAATCGGTGGCTTTGATTCCCATGCGATCAAGTAACAGAACATTGGGGTTGATTCAGATGAATGATCCTCGTGAAAACATGTTTACTCTAGAATCTATTGAGAATTACGAGTTTATAGCGGATCGGGTAGGGACAGTTGTTCTCAGCGCTCTTGAGATTAAAGAGAAAATGGAAGACATTTTCGAGTGTGTAAACAAGTTTAAGAGTGCGTAAAATTAGCTGCTGTGCTGCAGTCTTTTGTTGAGACAAATTCTATGGGTGATTGGCAGTTTATTGTGGATTCTGGATGTATTTTGATTTGGGTCGTGTTACTTCCAAGGTTACTGCATAATCGTAGATTCTTGTTTTAGCTTCCGTATCTGTCATGGACCGCAAGAAAGAGAGAATGTATTTTTCGAGGAAAACGCTCCAACCAGGTCCAAAGTCGTGTTGCAGGTGAAAGATGCCCTTGTTTCCTTGGGTATGATGGAAACATTGGAACCACCTCGCAAAATGTGGACCTCCAAGGTGCTCAGTAATCAAGTAAACAAAGGAGTCATAGTTCAAAGCGAGTCCCATGGCGTTTACGATGTTTATGGCATCTAAAGCTCCGGATTTGGTTCCTGCTTCAGCCAAACTTTCAACATTAATGGTCTTTAAGATCTCTCGGAGGGTTTGCTGTGTAAAACTGGCGTCATTATTTCTGTCAGTCCACCTTGAGTAAAGGGAGTATTTTCTGAGAAGCTTGTTCAACAGGACGTTAACACTAACTCCTTGCCTTGCTGCCTCCTCCTGCAGAACGCTGTCCCACTCCTGTCTAATTCGGAAAGTCCTTGTAATGGTCTTCTTACTCTTACCGACACGACCAAACCTATTCAAAGCTAAACATCTCCATTACTCCCCCAAAATCAATTGATAACAGATTTCAAATTAATAATTAAATATATAATTGGTTTTAAAGATTTTACTGTTAGACTATACTTCGCGGGCATGCTTCAATATGTGACCTGTTTCTGGCAGAATAAGCTTTTCCATGACAAGTTTGACTGCCTGCGGGGAGCCGGGTATACAGAAGACGGCTTTTCCCTGATCTGTGACTCCAGCCAAGGCTCGAGTCATAATAGCCGCTGAACCAATCTCGTCGAAGCTCAGCTTCCTGAATAATTCTCCAAACCCGGGCAACGTCTTAATCAGCAAGGGTCTCACCGTCTCAATCGTCACATCCTTCATGCTGACTCCAGTTCCGCCACACACAATGATAGCGTCCACCTCTTCTGAGCCTATGGCATTGCCCACATGTTTTCCGATCAAAACTCTGTCATCAGGCAGGATTTGCCTTGAGACTACACTGTGACCAGCATTCTGTAAAAGTTCAACAATCAAGTCTCCTGAGGGATCGCTGAAGGGTTTTCTTGCCTTGAGTTTCTGATAGCGAGATGAACTCGAAACTATGACTGCAAAGTTGAGTTTTCTGGGTGCCTCAGTTTTGTGTTTGCGGGCGGTCTCGCTCATGTTTGTTTCTCCTTCACTTTGCGGACTACATGTAAGTTTTGGATGCTGGTGTGAGGATACTGTCCACTTTCATCCTTCTCATACTGTTTGGTCATGTCCCAAACCGTTAACAGAGCCGTTGCCGCAGCAGCGAGAGCCTCCATCTCCACTCCTGTCTGTGCTCGGGTTTTAACGGTTGTTTCAACCTCCACTTTAGAGTCATCAACGATCTGCAGTTTAACCTCTACGCTGGTTAAGGGTAAGGGGTGACAGAGGGGAATCAGAGAGCTTGTGTTCTTCGCCGCCAAGATTCCGGCGACCTTCGCCACCTCAAAAGGGTCCCCCTTCTCAACCTTTCCCTCTCTAATCAGCCTTATAGTCTCAGACTTCAGCTTGATTGTTCCCTTCGCCTTGGCTTCCCTGTAAACCTCCGGTTTCGCGGTTACATCAACCATCGACATGTAAACTTCACCTAATCAGGTATATTGTGATCTAGACTTATTTTGTTTCTTCCCAGAATTCTATGAGTTGTTTGATCATTCTTGCTCTAGGATTTTCTTCGTTAAAACGGAAGATGCGGATTCTCCCAAACGTCTTATGGCGAACAAGATTGAAGTTCTCCAGAACCTGCAAGTGCTGATTTGTGGTAGCGTAATTTAATCCCGCTCGCCTAGCAATCGCTGATATATTCAGCTCTCCGATTTCAGCCAAAATCCTGAGAATTTTCACGCGCCCTTTAGAAGAGAAAACTTCCTCTATCGCCACCGAACCTCACCGCCTTTTTGCAATAGAAGTTTGACAAGCTCCTGTTCCAGATCAGAGGCTGGAACCCGAGACAAACTGATGAGTGTGGTCTTTCCACGTTGCCCAACTCCAGAAACCATTGTTTCGATTATTCCTGAAGCAGAAAGCGCCTGAACGTACTTCCAGAGTTGAGTGTGACCCCGCTGCTTTTCACCATGTTCTTCGCAGACTAGAGCATAAGCTTCCTCCGCGTCTCCCATGGACACGTAAGCGGAGTCGGTTTGTTTGAAATGCCGCGCGACACCGAGAAGAAACAATTTTTCGTGAAGACTGAATGCTGGAATCATGTCCCTCCGCACAACCGGATAGACGCTGACAACCGCTTTCCTAACACATTCAGGCGAAACCTCCCGCATCTCCGAAGCGTCAGCATACTTGCCGGCTCGCCACAGAAGCTCAATGGCGTAACGGGCGTTTCCTCCTTCAGAATCTCCTAACTCAGCGATGAGACCCATTGTTTGGGTTGGGACGGTTCCCTCTCTGAAGGCAAGGTTCACTCGGTCATTAAGAATGTCTTCAAGCTGCGACTCTGAGTATTCCTCCAGCTGGATTATGTTGCGTTGAAGGGTGCTTCTTGTGCTTGGATCCAGCTTTTCCAAGTATTCGGGTTGGCGGAGGATACAGATGAGGGAGAGCCTTTTGGGAGCATTGAGACGGTCTTCTTGGATGCGGGAGAGGTTGTAGATGGGGTCTGATCCTTCACTGCGGACAAGAGATTCCAGCTCGTCCAATGTCAAGATCAGATAGGCGTCTTTCTCGTCGAGGACCTGCATAAGCGCTTGCAACAGTTCCTCTGCTGAATAGCCACGTCTAGGAAAAGTTGGATAGAACTTCATGATGGTTCGTTGAAGAATCATAAATAGGCTTCCCTTGCATTCGCGACAGTTAACGTGGACGTAGTTGAGGTTGATGTTACGCTGCTTTGCCTCTTTTACTATGTTTAAACCGAAGTGTTGAGAGAGAACCGTTTTGCCTGTTCCGATCTTTCCTATAATCAGTGCGCGTTGGGTCATTTTTCCGGGGCTCTCAACGGCGAAACGGAAAAACTGGTTCAAAAGATTGAGTTGAAGTCTTCTATGGAGTAGATGTTGTGGAACATAGTTGATGTCAAGTTTGCTTTCATCCTTGAAAACGCTGGAATATCGAGGCATAAATCAGCCCTTCAGACTTCTGAACAATAATTTATGGTTTTTGTCTCTTTAAAAGGTTGCTGAGGTCCCAGAAAAGCGAAATAAGATCTCTTGATGCGTGGAAAACATTATGAGAAAAAATCAGCCATATGAGATGTGTTCTCACATAACTGAACAAGGAAGAGAAAAATGGAGTTTAATAATTTTGGAGTTTGTCTTTCACTTCTTTTATCTTCTGTTTAAGTTCATCTGCTTGGTCTTCTTCGCCCACGGCTTTGTAACAATCAAGGGCATACTCTAGGGCGCTAACTCCGAAACGGTCGTAACCCTTCTTAAACGCTAGGTCTGCTGCATTGAGAAAACGTTCCTTGGCTTTATCATAGTCTTTCAGTTGGTAATTGCATTCTGCCGCCTTAAACAGGGTGTAGGAGGCATCGAAAAAGTTTTTGACTTTTTCATAGAGTTCGGATGCCTGTAGGTACTTCTCTGTTGCCTCTTCAAGTTTGCCGACGTCAGCTAAGGCTGTTCCTTCTTTGTGAAGTTTTATGGGGTCCTCTTTTTCAACTTCTTCACTGCTGCTCATACAGTTTCACCATTAACATCCGGCATATGCCCAGCATGCCCTTTAACTTTTACCTTTCATGCCTTCATGTGTTTTTCTGGGACAGAACTTGCGTCGGGTGAAGAATTGGGTCTTTAAGGTTATAACAGAGAAGACTTATTGTATTGGTAAGCTCAGGAATTTATAGGGAGAGGGAAAAGCTGAAACGTAGTACGCTCCTGTTCTGTTTTATACTTATCGCGATTATAGTTTCACCTCTTTTTTTGGTAGCTTTGAACGTTGGCGTCGATGAACAGGATTCAGGTCCAGAATTTTTTGTGGGTGTAGAATATGCCTACGACAATGACAGCGTTGAAGATTGCAAAGCCCTGATCGACAGGGTTAAGAATTTCACAAATCTTTTTGTTGTTGACTCCTTCGGAATAACCACAGACATAAACAACCTCAACGAGGTTTGTGACTACGTCTACGAGTCAGGGCTATATTTTTTGGTCTTCTTTGTTCTTCCACATAAATTACAGGAGGACGACTGGATCTTCCAATACAATTTCTATCCCCACATATGGATTTCAAAGGCCCAAGAAAAATATGGTGATAAATTCTTGGGAAGCTACGCTTATGATGAGCCTGGAGGAAATCAGCTAGATCAGGGCAGTTCAAGGATGATAACGGCTGAAGATGTGAAAGACTATTCGGAAATCGCTGAGCAGTATATTTATTATCTCAGTCTTCACGTTGAGTACTTCACTCACATTAGACTCTGTCAGGATTATACGGTTTTAACTGCTGATTATGCTCTCTACTGGTTCGACTACAAAGCCGGATACGACACCATCTTAACAGAATTTGGATGGAATCACAGCAGGCAGCTACATGTCGCCCTTTGTAGAGGCGCCGCCAAGGCTCAGAACAGAGACTGGGGCGTCATAGAAACATGGACATACAGCAACGATCCATACCTCGTTTCAGGCGACGAACTCTACGATGATCTGATTTTGGCTTACCATAATGGAGCAAAATACGCTGTAATTTTTGATTATCCAGAGACCGATTTTTCTGAGTATGGAATATTGACCGAAGAACACTTTGATGCTCTAGAGGATTTCTGGAACTACGTAAACACTAACCCGGGAAAACATGGAACAGAAAAAGCAGAAGTGGCTTATGTTCTACCCGAAAACTTTGGCTTCGGATTCCGCAACCCCGAAGACCTGATTTGGGGAGCAGATGCTGATGTTTTTCCTGAAAAGTTGGGGCAGTGGAGTGCTGATGAACTCGCCGAAAAGGTTTGGAGCGACGTCAACCAGCTCATAGACGAGTACGGTTCCAGTCTAGACATCGTTTATAGTGACCCAGAATTCAATGATGATCTGAAAAGGAATTATAAAGAATTATTTTTCTGGAACAAAACATTAAATTGAAGACCTGCTTGGCGACTGGGCGGCTGCGTTTAGATGAAGGAAGACGTAAACATTAGTTCAGAGCTTTCAATGTCTGGAATCTACACGCTGCTACTGTTTTTGTCAAAGCAAGTTACATTGACTATAGGAAAGTTGGGGAAACAGAGGTTTCCAATGGGATACTACACTTACACTGGCTCAGCTTTGGGCAAGGGAGACTCAAGCCTCAAACATCGAATCGCTAGGCACCTGAGGAAAGACAAACGGAAGTTCTGGCACATAGATTACCTTCTGGCAGACGAAAACGTGTCCGTGGAAGCGGTTATAGTCGCTGAAACCAACGAAAACATGGAGTGCAAAACAAATCAGCACATAAAGACTATAATGGGAGCAAAAGTTCCAGTCAAAGGGTTCGGAGCCTCTGATTGCCGAAAAAACTGCGAAAGTCACCTCTTATTCTACCCCGACATAATAGAAGACGATATTTTGGTTCAGAAAATCGTTAAGTGCTATAAAGACCTGGGCTTAACTCCTCTACATTATGGCGACGTACATTAAACTCTGTATTTTCTTATTTTGTCATCTGGTTGCTTTATGGAACGATACAGCTGATCAATTAAAGCACTCGTAAGAACCTTGGCTATTGGTTGCAACGTCATCTTGGTACCAATTAAAAGGCCTAAGAAAACATGAGAGTCATTGCTGACCTGACATCCAGTAGAGATGTCTCCCGAAATAGCCCTATCTATGGTGTGACTTCCACTCTATACGATGTACTTCGCAGCTTATAACATCATATGGAAGAATGTTTCACTAAAATATAGCAGAATGTTCTATTCATAGCAAGTCGAATAAGCTTCTATTCAAAGCACACATGCCTACAAATTTTACTTTAAGGAATTCCTTAAATACAGGGTTGGTCTTTCTGTCTCCTTCATTGTTGGTGTCAACCATGGTTAACGAAGGAAAAGGGCGTTTCTTTAAGAGAAAAGATGGTAAATACCTAATTTATGTCCCTGTAGACTTGGCTGAAGACAGCATGTTCCCATTCCAAACGGACTCTGCAGTTCCAGTGAAAATCAGCTTCTCGATAGGAGACAACAAACTCAAGGTAGAGAAGTGGAACGAAGAAAACGAGTGATGTACTGTCAGTCTTTTACTGTTTGGGTTTGTACTAAAGACTTAAGAAACTCCTGATTATTTTCTGCTCTTCTATTTCGGACAGTCTCTACGTCCCTTTTCAGAACTATTAGCTAGACACTACACAGATTACAGTCCAGAAAGGCTAAAGAGAATATACGACAAGGCTGGACTAACAATACTCTCCTAATTTTCCCCTCTTTTTTTAATACTAGTAATAGTTGATTGACCGTTCTTTGCTAGGTTCTAAGATAATCTTAATAGGCTACCAAAAAATATGAAGGCAATATGTAGTGATTGGGAATGGATTTAGTTCAATTTGCTATCGGTTTGATTATGATTATTATTGGAATAGCGATAATAGTTAGTCCAGAACTTGCAACCATTATTGCTGCTGTACTAGTGATTTTAGGAGCAGTAGCAGTTTATGATGCGGTTTACGGAACCAAGAACTAACCCCGTTTCACTACAAAGTCAATAACAAATCCAGTCAACTGTTTTTTGATTGTTTGTTTAAGAGATAATCTAATGTTACAGTGTTCTGGCGAGAAATAAAATAAATAAAAAAAGAGGGAAGTTAATGCTGAGGCAGTGACGGAAATACTTATTTTTCCTTGAATTTTGACATGTCTAAACAAGTATGTATTTTCTGGGTAACTATATATTTTCGGGAAGAAAGTATATAGAAAAGAAGTTGGCTGTTTTCGGAACGGATTCCTTACCGCTTTATAAGTTCCAAAGAACATGGATTATTATAACTGGAAGGATACAAAAAATGAGTAATCGTATAACGCCTAAAGACCTAGAAGATGGAGAAGACCTAGACTTCACAGAATCAAAAGAAGGCTGGAACGTCTACAAACTCGAAGATGGAACAACCCTTAAAGTCAAGCTAGTTCTCCGATCAGTCAAACGCCTAAAAAAATGGAACCCAGATGGAACACCACTCTATCTTATTCAATCAGCAAACGTAGTTAGAGTCTTGAATGTGCCAAAAGAACTGCGGGCAAAGCCGAAGGTTCAAACATTCAAACCAGTATAGGAAAAATGAAAACTAAAGACAATCTCAAAGAAAGCCACAATCATGTTTTCACTTCAATGCTAGAGATAGTGTGGTATGAACTACCGCAACAACTGTTTGAGTCTCTACTAAGCTTCTATTGGTGGTAAAAAAAGAGGGGAATTGAGGTTATTTGAGGAGTTTCAACGCTTCGTCATATGAAACCGCAACCATGGTTTGAGTCTCGCAGAATTCAGTCCATGGCATGGCCCATTTCATGGCTTCCTTTTCGTCAGGTGCTTCAAAGGTTATGACGAAGTCGTATTGACCTAGAGTGCAGAACACACTGTGATACTTTATGCCTGGTGGAGGGCTTTTGCAGCTATTTTGTGTGGCTTCTATGAAAGCTTGGGTCACCTTTCCTTTCATTTTCAGAAGAGCGATAAAGAACATAGTGATCTCCAACATCTATAGTAAACCCATATAATTTATAGTTTTAAGTATTCGAGAAACACAATTCCAGTCCTCTTCTCATATTATTAGGTATGTGCGCGCACTCATCAAACTGATAAGCCATTTTATAATGCCAACAGAGACTTAATATCTTGCAATAAATAAATGATTTATAGCGAGAGAAGGAAAATGAAGGTAAAGATTTGGAATCTGGACGTCAAGCCTTATCGCATGGAATTAAACCTTCCGGAGACCTCCACCGCCTATCCACACTTAAGAATTACACATCGCTACACAAGAAGCGTGTTAAATCTCATCACGATTAGACCAGGTCCGATTGTAGACGTTTTATTAAACGAGGAAAACCTTACTTTGAAACGGCAAATCGGAAAGAAGAAGGAGGACCCATTTTCGCCCCCAAAGGTAGAGGGCGGAATCAAATTCCGAGTTGAAAGTAAGAAAGATAAGCGTGAGACTGTGCTTCCAGAAAAAGAAGTGGGTAAATTGAAATTCAGTTTATTATTGGATTATCATGCTACAAGCATCATAAATGTAAAAACGTATGCCGGACCTTTGCTGGATATATTTCTGATGAACGGAAGCATATGGCTCGTTGATGCCGAAAACACAGAAATGGGTATCATGTCTACTGAAAAAAAGTTTGATGTGGACACCAGACGCTTCACTTATTACGATCAGCCATTCTAAACATGCAGTTTACTTTTTTTGATAATCTTGATCTGCTTATGTACATTCACTAAAGTAGGTTGTATCCTTTCCAAGCATTAGGATTTTGATATTTCATTTCAAGCTTATCGTTAGCAAACAAAGCATGAATAAACAGTTGAAATTCTGTTCCTGAAGTCTCTTTGAAAGCATCTATTGCATACCAACCTGATCACTCATGACGTTATTTCGGATGTTATTATTGAAGGGCAATCTGCTCAGTCCCATTCGGCTCAGTCGTGAACATATGCTGTTAAAGGACTGTTCAGCTCCTGTCAAGATATTGCTACCCTCAGGAGTTAGGGAGTAGACTTTTCTGGGGCGGTCATGGTTTGTGTCCCATTGGCTTTTGATGTAGCCTTTTTCTTTTAGATTGTTAAGGTAAGGGTAGATTGTGCTTGGACCGAAATAAATTCCAAAGCTTCGGCGGATGCTTGTAATGATTTTATAGCCGTGCATAGATTCGGATCTCAAAAAACTAAGGATGACTATGTCGAGAAGACCTTTAGTAAATTGTTTTTCAACTTTTTTTAATTCGTGTGGGTTCAACTTTTTATTTCCTCTTTAGCTTTATTTTTATTGTTGTTTTGTTCTACGATCATACAATATGTCAATAACCTGACATATTACGTAATGTTATAGATCATAATTTCATATAAAAAGATTGATGTGACCATCAGTAATATCGAAAGAAGAAGGGGAGGACATAATTCTCGAAAAATAACATCAATAAAAAGAAATAACTCGATAACATGATTGTAAATGCAGTAAATTAAAACAAATAAATCGGCTTTTTTGAAAAATCAACTTGTAGTACACGGAAACAAAAAAAGAGAGGGAAGTTAAGGATGTACCAGAGTTTTCTTTGTGTTGAATTCTACGAGACCTGGGTCAAAGCCAT
>Ga0209979_1002571_pt1 | contig 17197 bp, 23 predicted proteins | sample AnhtaG_FD_183114 | JGI IMG/M metagenome (GOLD analysis project Ga0209979, IMG submission 183114) | Deep subsurface microbial communities from Anholt, Denmark to uncover new lineages of life (NeLLi) - Anholt_01485 metaG (SPAdes) (version 2) | ecosystem: Environmental > Aquatic > Marine > Oceanic...
GTGGGAGATGGAGCAAATAAAGGTGCTTTTAGCAGACGACAAAGAAATCTTCCGAGAAGGACTGGCTCGATTATTAGACGAACAGGAACAAATTGAGGTTGTGTCTCGATGCTCTAATGGCAAGCAGGCTATCAAGAAGGTCAAGGAGACTGAGCCTGATGTGGTTTTAATGGGTAGCGACATCTCGGATTGTGATAGCAGTAAAGCCACCCAGCAAATAAAGGAATTATCTCTAAAGGTAAAGGTTGCCATGCTTACTGATTCCAAGCGTGAAGAGAAGCTTTTCTCGGCGATGGAGGCAGGAGTTACAGGCTATCTCGCTAAAGATATAAAAGTCGTTGACCTTGTTAAATCTATTGACCTGATTGCGAAAGGCGAGGTTGTCGTATCTCCTCCCCTTGCCGGAAAGCTTGTTCGCAAGGTTGCCTCTACAAAAGAAACCGAGGGTAAGGGATATCTTTCAGAAAGGGAGACAGAAATCCTGAAGCTGTTAGGCAAAGGCGCTACCAATAAGGAGATAGCTGAGAGACTATTCATCGCTGAGAATACGGCAAAGGTTCATGTCAAAAATATCCTAGGGAAGTCACAATTGCGTAACCGGCAACAGGCAGCAGCCTATGCAGTGCAGGAGGGTTTAGTGACCGAAGTAAGGGATATAGACAAGTCAGGCTAAAGCCTTAAGTCAACAATTACACATGTCCAAAAGGGTTATCGCAAGATAACCCTTTTTGTATGCCTAAATAACTCAGATGCATGATGTCAATGCAGTTTAAGGGAGAGTAGACTCTAGATGCGAGGCTAGTGGATCCAGGGTGGTGCTATGAATGGGTAAGAACTATCTTAAGAAAGTCCAGAGGGCAGAATACCATAAAGTGTTCAAGATAGGCAAAAAGTCAAAAAGAAAAGAAGCCTGACTAAGGAGCAAAGCATGATAACCGTAACCGAGCGTGCTAAACAGGAGTTGAAAGCGATACTCATTGCTATTGGGGCAGACCTAGATACACTGAGTGCACTACGAAGATTGTGATGGTCTATAAGGAGAGACAAGCGATAGTGACAGAATTAAGGGAACTCTAGACAAATATCAATTAAGAAAGGAGGCAGTCCAATGGAGTTTACAGATAAAACGCTCCAATGTTCTGACTGTGGTGCCACATTTACCTTTACTGCCGAGGAGCAAGATTCCTATGCTGCTAGGGGATATACTCATGAACCCAAACGCTGCCCTGTCTGCCGTGAAACAAGGAGAGCCAAGCATAGCAGCTTTGGTGGTTATAGACCGAGGCGACAAATGTATCCTGCAGTATGCGCTGAGTGTGGCAAGCAATGTGAAGTTCCTTTTGAGCCTCGAGAGGGCAGACCAGTGTATTGTAGTCAATGCTACAGCAAAGTTGAATTGGGCAATCGGCAAAGGAGGTACTAAGCAATGCTAGAAGGTAAATGTCCTAAGTGTGGCTACCATTGCTTCGGCTGGGCTTTGCTTGAGCCAGAGCACCAGACTTGTCCAGAATGTGGCTGTCCTTTGGAATTCATTTATGAAGGAGACGTGGGGAATGAGTCAGAAGGACTAGGCAGGCGCTAAAAACATGAAGTATGGAGAAGTGGAGTAAAGATGAGGAGTATTAACAAATGTTAGACCAAATAATGCTTAAACTAGTCAGCGCCTTAACGCCAGAAGATGTGGAAGAGATGGTATCTTCCGGCCTGGAAGATAAACTGGGTGAACTACTTCGAGCAATAGATGATCTAGCTTTGGCATGGCAAGGTCGAGGTTTGATGAGAAATAGTAAGGTTTGGACTGATGTTAATGTCAAAGTTGGTAAGCTACGGGATGCGCGGCGAGAAGCTATAAGAAGAGAAAGGAAGTGAAATATGCGAGTCGCACTGTACGCTAGAGTATCATCGGAAGAACAAGTTGAACTTATTGACATTGGCATTACCAAAATCCAATCCCATGCAGACTTACCTTAAGAAAACCGTCTAGGCAGGAATTGTAACTAATGAGTTACGGGGGGACATGATGAGGATAGAGAGACCCAGATATACCGAGCGCTTTGGAGCAGTTCGGATTAACGATGTGCAGAAGGTGCTGGAGCTAGATTCCGGCAGGGCTAAAGAGCTACTACCGCGAGAGAATATTGCCGTGCAAAAGATCGAGGATGATGTAATTAAGGACTTCGAAGAGGAAATGGCTATTGTCATCCCTACTAAGGACGAGAGGCTCAAGCTCTTCGAAGGTGTCATCAGAGGAGTACCTCACGAGTGCCTGATAATAGTCGTCTCTAACAGCCAGAGAAAATCGATTGACAGGTTCAGGATGGAGCAGGATGCACTGAACCAGTTCTGCCACTTCACTGGTCGGCAAGCCCTCATTTTTCATCAGAAAGACCCCATTCTAGCCAAGGCCTTGACTGAGGCTGGCTATGCGGACTTCGTCGGCGAGGATGAACGGGTGAGGGATGGCAAGGCTGAAGGCATGGTGCTAGCAACATTTATAGCCATGATGGCCAACAAGAAGTATGTTGGCTTTATAGATGCTGACAATTATTTTCCTGGCTCAGTGTGGGAGTATGCTAAGTGCTACGCCGCTGGCTTTAGCATGGCCAAATCTCGCTATGCCATGGTTAGGATTCTGTGGCCCTACAAACCCAAAATCTCAGCGGGTATGTATTTCAAGAAATGGGGACGGGTATCAGAGATAACAAACAAGTGTATAAACTCCCTGGTCTCAACCAAGACAAGGTTCGAAACGCAGGGCATCAAGACAGGTAACGCCGGGGAGCACGCCATGAGCCTCGAGCTGGCGGAGATACTCCCTTATGCCTCGGGGTACGCTGTGGAACCCCAGGAGCTAGTATCCATCCTTGAGGAGTTTGGCGGCGTTTTGCCGATAACCCACCAAACTGCAGCCAAGCACGGAGTCGAGGTATTCCAGATAGAGACCCTTAATCCCCATCTCCATGAGGAGAAGGGTTTAGAGCACCTAAAAGGCATGTTATTGCCCGGACTTGGTGCTATCTACCACTCTCCGCTTTGTGAGGCAGAAACCAAGCGGCTGATTCTTGGTGAGCTCCTACGGCAGGATGCCATCAAACCTGGTGAAGAGCCACCAAAACCACACCTTAGCGCTCCACCCAAGAAGATAGACCTACACAAGTTCACAAATGTACTGGGAGAGCATATGGACTCATACTCTGCGCTGGGGGAGAAGTGATGCAAGGCTTAGAGCCTCAGCCCTGCTCCCTGAGGATAGATTCAGGTTAATCGAACGGATTAGGGAGAACACTATGGCAAAGCCGTTGGAAAAGCCAGAAGAAATAAAGGTAACCGTAAATATCGAGGGCGTACCGCTGAGCTTTTTGAGGAATGATAAGCGGCACAGAGTAACCGCGATATACCACAGGTGGCTGAGAGTTGACGAGTGGGGTACAGAGACAGAAAAAGAGTACTTCAAGGTCAAGGCAAGGGGGCTTCTCTGCGATATTTACCATGAGCTAGCAAATAATCGCTGGTACATTTCTAAAATCCGGGATTAAAAATAGCTGGTTACGCTTGGTAATATGTGCCCTATATGTGGCGTTTTGAATCGGGATGGTGAAGATGTGAGTGCCCAGGTACACTCCATGATGAGCACCCTGTATCACGTGAGCTCTGCTGAGGCTTGGCTGGTCTTCAACAGAACACCACGAAGGTGGGATAGAGACACCGAGTCGCTAACTCGAAGTGCTACGGCTGCACAGGCTCTAGGACAAGTTTCGTTCGCTACCAAAGAGCAACCTGTAGAGCGACCCAGTTTTGATTGCAGTGAGAAGTTGGCTGTGCTCTATGAAGGTAACCTCCACAATAGTCAGGAGCTAAGGTCACATCTCACCATGAACCATAAACTCTCTACTGGAAGCGCAGCTGAGATAACTGCTCACCTGCTTGAAGAAAGATATCGGGGCGACCTGGGGGTGTCACTAAAACAGGTAGCACAGATACTTGATGGAGCCTACTGCCTGGCAGTAAGTGACGCCAGCCAAGTCATCCTGATGCGTGATCCTGCTGGTCTCAGGCCAGCCTTCTATGCTGAAAACGGCCAGGTTATGGCCTTTGCCTCGAGGAAAACAGCATTGTGGCAGATAGGGCTGCGTAATGTAAAACCGCTACGGGCAGGAATGCTTGTCTCTTTTGGTGAAGGTGGTATTACTCTTGAGGAAGCCTGCTCATTACGCAAAATGGGGGTTAAAGTCGTCATAGATGACCTAACCACTGCTGTTGATAGCTACTGTGCCTTGCTTAGGGTAGCTGTTGAGAAGAGGTTGCATAACCTCAGGAAGGTAGGGGTGCTTATCTCAGGAGGGGTGGACAGCTGCCTGATAGCCAAGCTCGTTTCCGACATTGCAGCTGAGAGAGGCATTGAGGTAACAGCTTATACTGCTGGGGTATATGGTGCTGCTGATATTGAATATGCCGAGCACTTTGCTCAGGAGCTAGGACTGAGCCATAAAGTAAGAAGGCTACACCAAGATGAGGTTGAATCCTATATCTCCCAGGTAGCTCTCGCTGTTGAGGAGAGAGACCTGGTGCAGGTTGAAGCTAGCATTGGCGTCTATGCTGCGGTGGAGATGGCAAGCCACGATGGTCTCAAAGTCATTTTCTCTGGCCAGGGGGCTGATGAACTATGGGGTGGCTATAGCTGGTATCCTCAGGTTATTGCCAAGGAGGGTTATAAGGGGCTGCAGCAGAGGATGTGGGGTGATTTGCAAAGAGTCGACATAGAAACTCTGGACAGGGAAAATAGGATTGTGCTTGCCCACGGGTTGGAGGAGGTTTTCCCCTATGTTGACACCGAGATAATCAAGCTAGCAATGAGTGTATCGCCTCGCCTGAAGATAACCTCCGCTCAAGATACTGTCGGCAAACATCTCCAGCGGGAAGCATCCAAAAGGCTTGGGCTACCGGCGAAATATGCCGACAGAAATAAGGATGCAGCACAGCACGGCACCGGGATTCACGATGTTCTTGATGCAATAGCACGTAAGAATGGCTTTACTCCCGAGTTGGTGGTGCGTGCCGGGTATAACAGTGAGGAAGTCAGTCAAGTGAAATTGGCCAGCTCCACTCGCTATGGCTACCTGTATGCTGAAAAGGAGCTATGGCAAACCCCTGAGCATGTTCAGTTCTTCCTTGACTCAGTAGCGTATGAGAATAGCCTACTTAACGAAGGTGAGCGGTCAAGGATAGGGCAGTTTCTGACGAGAGCTAGGATTACAAAGTGACGAATTCTACGATGTCAGTTGGATTTAGAAGAAATTCTTAGACAACTACCAAAATTTAACGGGTGCCGATGCCCAATAATAAAATGAAAGGAGGAAATAGATGGCAGAGACAAAGAACCTACTAAAGAACCTACTAATTATCGTCAACAGCGGAGCAGATAACCTTTACAACCAGTATGCTGCCTATGTAGTTGCCTTCATGGCAAAGCAAATAGTCAAGGTCCCGACTGTGACCGTGTTTTATGGCCCACAGGGTGTTGGTATGGCAAAGAAAGGGGAACTAGCTAAATTCGCTATTCCCGGCCCAGTTAAACTGCTAATTGCTAATCAGCTTGAAGGAGTTTCTGCCTTTGACTTGCCAGACAACTTAGAGCTAATGGCCCGCTTTGTAAAGGACAAGCTAGGCGTCAACATTGCCTCTTGCGGGACGTTTCATGTGATCGATGGTTTTGCCAAAGAAATAGAAGATAAGTCGAACATTGAAGACTTTATCACCCCGGTGAAGCTCCCACAGGCTGTCGAAGCCTTGCTGGGCGCTGATAGGATTCTTTACTACTAGAAGGAGTTGGGCATTGGCATTCCCAGTAAGGAGGAGCATAGCTAAGAATGATAATTACCCCTGCCCTTGGCGTAATCGGGTCAGTGGCATCCCGCCGAGAAGAGGTAATAAAGTCTTGCGGGCAACCAGCGGGAAACGGCACTTAGTTTTAGCCAGGCCAGATAATTAACACCTCCTCGTCCCGAGCGGAGTGCCGCTGTAATCGGGGTTCTGGTTGCCCAAAAATATAGGTGTTAAATGATTAATTGGAAAATGATTATACTGGTCATAGTGGTAGTTTGGGCTACCTGTAAGTATTTGTATCCGGATAGGATGCCTGAGCTGAGGAGTATAGTTAAAGCTATCGCCAAGTACTTGAAAAGATAGGAGGTTAGCAATACCAGAGATAGGAGACATTAAAAAAGCAAAGGACCTTGGTTACAAGGGCAATGGGTACCATATTTATGCGGCATGCGTTGTTTGCGGTCGCAGGCGATGGGTGGAAATGAGAAAGGGAAAGCTGCGTTTTAGCGTGTGCTCCAGTTGTCGTAGGAAGCCAGAGAAAGCTAAAAAGGTATGTATGTTTTGCCTTAAACCGATGGTGCGGGGTGGTCGGGAAGTAGCGCTATACGGGGCTTATGCGCCCATTCGGGAAGGTATGGCACATGTCAGATGCTTTAAGAGATACCTGATATGTAAGGAGATTGAAAGATTAGAAAAGGAGGTTAAGCATGAGAAAGACGGTAACGGAAGAACCAACATTTTGTGATGAGCCTGGTATATGCGGAATAAAAGGACGTCTATTGTGCTAGGAATAGTCATATTCATTGTGGGACTAACAATTCTTATCGTAGGAACACTTTGCGACCTAAAAAGAGAAAGCGTAAGTGAAGGCTATTGAAGGAAGGAGGTGAAAGATGAAGATAGGAACTCAAAAGTCTGGAATAAAAGGAGGTGGAAATTGCTAACAGTAACTGACAGTGCCAAAGAACTTTTGAAGGAGACCTTACTAGGCAATACAGATGACCCAGAGATTGGCATCAGGCTAAGAGTGGGGCCCGGTAAACTTGGTTTGGTGCTCGGCAGGGAAGCAGAAGGCGACCAAATTGTAGAGCATGACGGGTTAAAGGTGCTGCTAGTAGGACAGGAACTAGCCACCATTCTTGAGCTGGTCACCCTCAATGTTCGAGATACTCCTGACGGCCCAGAACTGATTCTAGTTAGGAGATAGGTGAAGGCAATAGTCAAAATAGATATTAAGCCAAGATTGGATTAAATGGGAAAGAAAGGAAAGCGCAGGAAATTAGCACGAAAAGCACATAGAACGAGCGCAGCTTACCTTAGAAAGGGCCCCAAGAAGAAAAGATGACAAGAAGGAGGTGGAGTAAAGACAATGTTAGATCAAATGATGCTTAAGCTAGCTAGCGTTCTAACGCCAGAAGATGTGGAAGAGATGGTATCTTCCGGCTTGGAAGATAAACTGGGTGAACTACTTCGAGCAATGGATGATTTGGCTTTGGCATGGCAAGGTCGAGGTTTGATGAGAGATAGTAAGGCTTGGGATGATGTTAATGCCAAAATTGGTAAACTCAGATGCAAGAGAAAGGAAGTGAAATATGCGAGTCGCACTGTATCCTAGAATATCATCGGAAGAACAATTGGCATTACCAAAATCCAATCCCATGCAGACTTACCTTAAGAAAACCGTCTAGGCAGGAAAGGAAGGAGTGAACAATGCTAGAAGCAAGATGTCCTAAGTGTGGTTACCACTGTTATGACGAAGACCCAAAACAGCCAACCCCCCGCCAAGCTCCTAAGTTTTGCTAACATTTTGCTAACAAACTTCTCAGCATGCCCCAGCACCAATGCCAGGGGCTAAGCCAAATCCCTCTCAAAATTTTCTCCCATTTCCCCCAAAACCTGCGGAGGCTGAGATACATAGGTAACACTCATGGTATGGTTAGTAATGATACTGACTTACCGTGAGGAGTTACCAAGATGAGAAAGCCGGCCAGCTTCTATTTCTTTAAAACCAAGCCTATTATCTTAAGGGATAGATATGAGCGCTGGAGAGGGGTAGCAGACCTTTTAAGCTTTACAACACCTGAAAGATTGAGGGTAGAATGGATGGTCTTCTATTATACAGTGGCCGAAGAGAATGTTACCCTCACCGCTCAGCACTTCAGTATCTCAAGGAAGACCTTTCACAAGTGGTTCAAGCGCTTTAAGGACTCCAAATACGATGTCCATAGCCTGGCTGACCAATCTAAAGCTCCTTGCCATAAGAGAAACTGGGAGGTGACCCTTATCCAGGAAGAGAGGATAAGGTGCCTAAGGAAGAGATATCCTTACTATGGCAAGAAGAAGCTAAAGGTTCTTTATGAGAAAGAATATTCTGAGGGGATCTCTACCTGGAAGATTGAGAGGGTGATTCGAAGGTATAAGCTTTATCCTGATCAAAAGAAGGCAGAGAAGACCGCTAGAAAGAGAGCCCAAGCCCGCCAGAAACCAAAAAAGAGAATCACCCAGTTAGTGAAAGAGGGGAGGCCCTGCTTCCTCTTTCAGCTTGACACCATTGTTATCTATTGGAATAATCTCAAAAGATATATCTTGACTGCTGTGGACCATGCCACTAAGTTAGGCTATGCCCGAATGTACAAGAACAAGAGTTCTCGTGTAGCGACGGACTTCCTTTATCGCCTTCGCTACCTCGTTAACCAGCCTGTTGAAAACTTACAGACAGATAATGGAAGCGAGTTTGCTTTAGAGTTTGAAAGAACCATCACCAAATTAGGTATTCAAAGGTACTTTTCAAGGGTCAGAACCCCTAAAGATAACTCGGAGATAGAAAGATTCAACCAGACCTTAGAGTATGAATGGCTCTATAACTTTAATCTATCTTTAGACCCTGAAGAGCTAAATCCCCGGCTAACCGAATGGCTTATTGAGTATAACTTCAACCGCCCGCACCAATCTCTTGGCTATCTTGCTCCCGTTGAGTATATTGAAAAGGAACTTGCTAAAATTCATAGCCCAGTGTTACCTATGTGGTCAGCCAGCACATAATCTGGCTTCGTTGTTCCATATGTGATAACATCTCCTTCCACACTATATTTTCTCAGATATTCTTTTAGTTCCTTCTCAAAATCAGGCTCATCGGTAGCTACCACCAGCCTGGATTGCGGGTATCTATCCTGTATTTCCTTCTGGTTTTTCATGAAATTATCGAAAGCAAATGCCGCTTTTCTTACAACTGTTGTCCCGATTACCACGAACATTATTCGAGCCTCACCGAGGCGGACAGAATATCTGCCCGCAGTAGACTGCCTCTGCTCTTTGAGTAGAAGCCAATCTTATGTTGGCTCTCGCTGAGCGTAGATGTAACAATTATTTTGCGCATGTATTTGAAATCCCCTGGTCCTCAGATAGTCAATGATATGTGGAAACTCAGGGCTTCCATCGGGGAGCATGTGATAGGCAGCGATAGATAGCTTAATGCCATCCGAGTTCAATATATCCTCTGCTCCTTTTAGAATTTCAAGCTCTGCACCTTCAGTGTCAATCTTGACGAAGTCGATATGCCTTAAACCCAATTCGCCTGCGATGTGGTCCAAAGTGTCGACGGAGACCTGTATTTGGCTACTGCTGTGTCTAACGAGGGAGTGCCCTCCTCGAAAACTTGCTAAGTAAAGTGGAGCCTTACCACGCTTATTCCATGCAGCTTCATTTACTATAACTACATTCTCAAGTGCGTTTCGCTCAACATTTCTCCTCAACAGCTTGATATTTGTAGGCTCGGGCTCAATGGCTACTACTTTACCCTCAGGCCCGGTCTCCAATGCTGCCTTTAAGGTAAATAATCCTACATTGGCTCCTACATCTATCACTGTAGCACCCTTATGAACTTGCAATTCACGCTCATAGACATTATCGTAATAAATTTCGATAAAAATATAGTCTCCGTCTCTGGGAAACTCTATGCTGAGGGTATCAGTTTCGTAAATGAACATGCCGTTGGATACAGTCCGTACTCTAAGACCAAAAAGGTAACAGAAGGCAATACTTAGATAGTCGCGGTATCTTGGCGGCAGCCTATGGATGGCTGCGAAGGCAGCACTCCGCATCACCTTAGGCAGAACCTTCCCGAGGATGGCGCCTGGCGTGCGTTGGCCGTGAGATGCTTTTACTTTATCTCTCAAATCCTTGTTCCCGCATCAGTAATACGCTTACTATTCATGCTTATAGGGAAGTATCTAAACTCTTTCCCTCCAGTAATTGAGTAAATCACTCATTGTCTTTTCAAAAGGAATCTCTGGTTTCCAGCCTGTTTTTTCTCTGAATTTAGAACAGTCCCCACATAATACCTCAACATCAGATGGCCTCATTCTTGAGGGGTCCTGCTTTATCTCTATATTTTTATCTGTCATGCCAAGCAATAAATCTAAAAGAGATTGTATTGTTCTGCTTTTTCCCGAGCAGATATTATAAACGTCGCCATATTCACATTTAGTAGCTGCAAGCCAATAAGCTTTCACTATATCTCTGACATCCGAGAAATCCCTTTTGGCATTCAGATTTCCCACATACATAACTGGTTCTTTTAAGCCTTTTTCGATCTCTGCAACTTGCTTTGAGAAGTTCGATGTAACGAAAACATCTCCTCTTCTTGGTCCCGTATGTTTAAAGGCCCTGGTAATAACGATTTTTAATCCCTATGACATGTGATACTGACAACCTAATTTGTCTCCTGCAACTTTTGAAACGCCGTAAGGAGACAAGGGTCTCAATGGATTCGTCTCTCTGATTGGCAGCTCATCAGGATAAACCATTCCATATTCTTCTGAACTCCCGGCAATGTGTATCACGGGGTCGCACTTTGATTGTCTAACCGCTTCCAGCAAATGTATTGTACCAATTGCGTTTGTTTCCATCGTGTCAGCAGGCGCTCTCCATGACATTGGCACAAAGCTTTGGGACGCTAAGTGAAAAATATAATCTGGCGCTGATTCTTCTACTGCTCTTGCAATAGAATGACCATCTCTCATATCGGCTTCCAACAGGTTCAGGTTATCTTTAAAGTGGACTATGTTATCCAGTTTGCTCCTCCACCTTGCTATCCCATAAACCTCTATACCCTTATCTAGCAGGAATTCTGCTAGGTGTGACCCTACAAATCCTGTTATCCCAGTTATTAACGCTCTCGTCATTTCCAGACCCCCTATTTTTATTTTTTGCACATTTACTTACAAACGCTCTGTACTATTTGCTCACACTGCCTGGCAGATAACATGCACTTCGTGCCCTCGCCTGGATAAGGCAGGAGCTAGGTTATGGATAGACTATAGCCACTCCACCCCAGGCAGAATCAGGTGGATTTTCTCTAGTAAGAAAGGCAATTTTCATCTATTTCGTCAGTTTGGTAACTAACTCTTAAGCTTCAGCCTGTCAAATTTCTTTCATATATTTCAGCGGTTGAGCTGGTATATATTCTACTATATTTGACATCATTATAAACCTTGTTCTGGTACTTCGTAAACTGGTTGTCGTTAAAGGACAGGTCCCAGCGCATCGCCCGAGAATAATAGCCTGTGCTACGAAGCATAACCAAGTCAGCTACCTCTGAAGATGTCGCTGGTTCTAAGTATGGGTTATATAAGACAATTTGTGTTAGCCCTGTTCCAGCCAAAGTCTTACCCATGCCTAAGTCTTTTGTTGCCAGAAACTCCAAGGCAGCCTTCTCTGATTCAGGAAAGCTGGTATACGCATCAATGCTGTATGCTACAGTAGGAAAAGATACGGTTAGAAAGAGCAAGAGTACTAACAAGACGGGGCTTAGTAATCTTTTGCTTGATGCAGAGCAGTGCAGGTTTATGCCCGCTGAAGCTATAAGACAGGATAACACCAGAATAATAAAAGTCAGACTGCGCTCAATTAGGTCATGTGCCTGTTCTGCCAAGAGGAATGTCAAGATGAGAAACAGAGGTATGTTAATGTTCTACGATTTTGTCACCCTGTAACTGTTCAGGGAAAATGTCACCCATGAAGGAGATGGTGACATTGAACAGGAAAGAACAGAAGAGGTTGGTGGTGTTAAATCAAATGGAGAAGGGTAAGATGATAGGCAGGGAAGCAGCTGAGGTATTAGGTCTGTCCTTACGTCATGTGAGAAGAATTTTAGCGGTGTACAGAAAGGAGGGCGCTGCGGCATTAGCGCATGGCAATCGGGGAAGAAAGCCTCACAATGCCCTGGACGAGAGTGTGAGGAAGCAGATATTGGATCTGGGACAGAGAACTTACGCTGGCTGCAACAATCAGCACTTCACTGAGCTTCTAACTGAGCGAGAGGGCATCACTCTGTCCCGCTCCTCAGTGCGCCGAATTCTCCTCGAGGCTGGGATAAGGAGTCCCAGAAAGAGACGCCCACCGAAGCACCGCAGTCGCAGGGAGCGTTATCCTCAAGAGGGGATGCTGCTGCAGACAGATGGCAGTCGCCATGATTGGCTGGAGGGGAGAGGCCCCTGGCTAACTCTGGTGGGAGCCGTAGACGATGCCACAGGCAAGATCCCTTATGCTTTATTCAGGGATGAGGAGGATGCTCAGGGCTATTTTCTCCTGCTACGCCAAATTGTAACTAGCCATGGTATACCTGTGGCTTTATACCATGATCGTCATGGCATATTCGAGCGTTCCAAAGGGATGCCGGAGTCACTAGAAGAGCAGCTTGAGGGGAGAAGGAAACCAACTCAGTTTGGCCGGCTAATGGAGGAATTGGGCATCACTTCTATTTCGTCACGCTCACCTCAGGCTAGAGGGAGGATTGAAAGGCTGTGGGGCACCTTTCAGGATCGGCTGGTTAGTGAGCTCCGTCTGGCAGGGGCTAGAACCATTGATGAGGCCAACCAACTACTCCGGGATTTTCTCCCTCGATATAACCAGAAGTTTGCTATTCCGGCTGCCCAACCTGACTCAGCTTATCGTCAACCTGGAGAGGGATTTACTCATGATGAGGTATTCTGTTTTAAGTATTACCGTACAGTAGGCCTGGATAATGTGGTGCGATTTGGAGAGCATAGGCTACAAATAATGCCAACTAATGACAGATTGAGCTATGCTCGTGCCAGGGTGGAGGTACATGAGAGGCTGGATGGTAGCCTGGCGGTATATTACCGAGGACACTGCCTGGCTGCCAAACCAGCACCGCCAGAGGCTCCAGTGCTCAGGGCGAGGAGTACAACTCGTGTTATGCCAGGCATGGCTAATTCTGATAAACTTGCCGTCCCCATCATCAAGGCGAAGAAACCTCCGCAACCGAAGCTTACTCACTACACTAAACCTGGCCCAGACCATCCCTGGCGTAGGCCTTTTAGAATCCATATCGATAGGGGGTGACAAATTCGCTGGACAACAACACCCTCCAACCCGTGCTGTTGATTTCATTCAGATAGGAATTATTCCGAGCTTCCCCTATATAAAATATATACCTATATGCTAAATGCACTCATATCGCATTTTAGAGCTTTTATAGACCGTTTAATGGTATTATTGCTAACTATCTAAATGCGCCACACAGGCAACCTAAACTCTACCCTCGCCAATACAGACAGATGGTGGCTACATAGGAAAGAGTGACGATGAAAAGATGTGGCACCATTCTAATGGTGCTTGTGCTATTTTTGGTTGGTTGTACTCAGGGAGGTAAGCCAGAGGATGTTATACCTACAAATGTATCAGGGTTTAATTTTGTTGTGAAATCCGAGCATATGGAAGCATTTTTCACAGGTGAAGAGTATTCAGCGTACAGCTTCTTTAAACCGATGCCCAACTCAGAGTTCCAAGACAAAGTTGAAAGCTTAGTGATTGATGTATACAAGTTTAAAAGTGAAGCAAGTGCCGGACAATTCCTCTCAAGGGTCGCTAAAAAAACAACGACAACTACCGAGGAACTCCAAGTTGATGATATCAAGGCGATTCTAAAATACAGTAAGGAGGATGCCGAAGCTTGTGTTTCATGGCAGCAGGGTAAGCTTGTAATTCTAAGTTGCGCATATGGACCTTTTGATCCAAATACCCTTAGAGTAATTGTTCTTGATGAGCAAGCCTTAAAAAATGCAGCTATTGAAGGTGCAAGAGCAACAATCCAGAGCACTTATAGTAGAAAGATGTAGCACTAGTTATATAGGCGAGCACAGCTGCTTGCCTTAGGTTATCCTTTGCTATATCATTTATTCTAATGCTAATGTATTCTACCGAGATGACAATGCACTACGAGGAGAGGACTTATGGGGCTTAATACGAGGATGTTCTTGCTGGTTGCCTTGCTCTTTGCCATCCTCTATGGCGTGATCACCGGAGTTGGAACATGGATGGGAGCAGGCAGCGCCTTAACCTATCTTATCCTGGCTTTCGTCTTCCTCGGCATCCAGTATCTTATCGGTCCGGCCATAGTAAGCAGGACAATGAAGGTAAAGTGGGTTTCCGAGAAAGAAGCTCCAGAGCTGCATAGAATGGTGGCTGGGCTTGCCGAGAGGGCTCATCTTCCCAAGCCCAAGGTAGGTATTTCACAGCTAGCAATTCCAAATGCCTTTGCCTTTGGAAAGACCCAGCGGGATGGGCGAGTCTGCATTACTCAGGGTATCCTGAACCTGTTGAATAAGGATGAGCTCAAGGCTGTCCTGGGGCACGAGCTATCACATGTCAAACACCGGGACATGGTGTTTATGACCCTGCTATCTGCTATACCACTCGTTATGTACTGGATTGCCTGGGGTATGATGTTTAGAGGGGCTTTTGGCGGTCGAAGGCAAGGTGGCGGCTATGCTGCTCTTATTGGTCTCGGTGCTTTTATTCTTTACTTTATCACCAACCTGCTGGTTCTCTATGGCTCACGCATACGGGAATACTATGCCGACCAGGGAAGCGTTGAATTAGGCAATGAACCACATCATCTGGCTTCAGCTCTGTATAAGCTAGCCTATGGCAATGCCCGCTTTAAGGGAAAAGAGGAATTGAAACAGGTGGAAGGAGTCAAAGCCTTCTTCGTTAACGACCCCACTCGTGCCTGGTATGAGATCAGGGAATTAGCTCAGATTGACCGCAATATGGATGGCACCATTGATAGTAATGAGCTGATGGAGTTACGGGGGAAAACTATCCGACTGGGAACTACTGACAAGATGATGGAGCTTTTCACCAGTCACCCTAACTCGCTTAAGAGGATAAAACACCTGTCGTCGCTGGTGGCTTAATGGAAATTAGCTGGCTAGGGCATTCTTGTTTTATCATTAAAGGGAAAGGGAAAACCGTCATTACTGATCCATATTCTCCTAATCTGGGGTACTGCCTAGGCCAACCTAGAGCAGATATAGTGACCTTAAGCCACCTCCATCCTGGCCATAGCTACACTGAAGGCGTTACCAATAACCCGAAACAAATAAAGGGTCCGGGGGAATATGAAATAGGCGGCACGTTCATCACCGGAATTGCCACCTTTCACGACAATGAAAATGGGAAAATTAAAGGCAAAAATACCGTTTATCTTATAGAGATGGATGGCATAACTTTATGTCACCTGGGCGACTTGGGACACCAGCTGACCCCAAAATTGGTAGAGGAGTTAGGGGTTATCGATATCCTATTTTTGCCTGTGGGAGAAATATCTACCATACCTATCGATATAGCCATAGAAACTGTGGGGCAGCTAAACCCCCATATCGTCATTCCCATGCATTATAAAACTGATGCCCTGATTATGAATCTCAAGCCCGTGGATAAATTCCTCCGAAAAATGGGAATTCGCGAGCCAGAAGCAAAACTAAAAATTTCAGTTACCCCATCCTCTCTGCCTACTGGTCCACAGATCGTTGTTCTTGATTACCCAAGAAGCCTTTGACAAGAGCTGCCGACCGCTCCTACAATAAGCTCCATCATGAGCTTGCCGGGGCAACTTTATAAGTTGCAGCAAATTGATATCGAACTGCAAAAGAATCAACAGATTGTAGCCGAGACCATCCGTCAGCTAAATGAAGACAGAGCTTTAGTCACCGCCGAATCTGAACTCACCACGCAAAAACAACAGCTAGTAGAGGCAAAAAAGAAACAGAAAAACGCTGAATGGGAGCTAGAAGACTTACAAGAGAGGATCAATCACCTCAACAACAAACTCTATAATGGCACGATTAAAAATCCTAAGGAACTGGTCAACATCGAGCATGAAGCTGAAAGCCTTAAAGGCAGGCTCAGCACAAAAGAAGACGAGTTGTTAGAGTTAATGAGCCAAGTAGAGGAAATGGAAACCAAGGTAAAAACTGGCACAAAAGAGTTTCAACAACTGAAGCAGGAATGGCAACAGACACAAGAAAATCTCAATCGCAGGAAAGTCGAAGTTGGCACTGTGCTTACCACCTTAGCTAAAAACCGTCGGGAGTTGGCGCAACAAATTAGCCCAGAAGCTCTTAACCTTTATGAACAGATTAAGTTAACAAAGGAGCAGGCTGTAGCTAAGGTGGAGCAAGGAAGGTGCCAAGGATGCCGTATCACTTTGCCTATAAGCCGTTGGCAAAAAGCCAGGGCTGGCGACCTAGTTCAATGCAATAACTGCCAAAAAATATTGTATCTGGAATAGCCCTAAAATGACAGCGCTTAGCTACCGCCCTGAACAAAGTGAAGGGGAAGGACTCAGAACGACAAAAGGATTTGACCTCTCACCCTATTAACTATAAACTACCCTTTGGGGCAAGTAAACTGGGTGACCGCTCTGTATTTAATATACAGGGAGGAAAGTCCGAGCTCCACCGAGCAAGGTGCTGGGTAACACCCAGGAGGGGCAACCCTACGGAAAGTGCCACAGAAACATACCGCTCGTCCCTTGACAAATAAGGGGATGGGTAAGGGTGAAATGGCGAGGTAAGAGCTCACCAGTGACTAGGTGACTAGTTGGCTGGGCAAACCCCACCTGGAGCAAGACCGAATAGGAGGGCGATTAAGGTGCTCGGCCAATGCCCTCGGGTTGGTCGCTTGACCCTGATGGTAACATCAGGGCTAGATGGATGGTCACCACCCTATCTCGGGGGACAGAACTCGGCTTATAGGTTTGCTTGCCTCGTGCATTTACTGCCCTTTTCTTCAATCCAGGAAAAGCAACAAACTCTTTTGGCATCTTCACAATTGAGGAAGGCATCAAAGGGGAAATAATAAGCTCCAGATAACGAATGTCTTTATCGTCTTATCGCAATAGAGCCATAGCCCACTACTCGGGAGAAATCTCCAGTCGTATCTCCGCTAGTGGCATATTTCAATAAACTCGCCGTTTTTGCTTTCATCTCTTTGGCGGCCACAATCGCTGCCCCCACTGGCCCATAGCCACACATGGTGCAATTAAGGAGTTCACGCCTCTTATATA
>Ga0209979_1002572_pt1 | contig 17192 bp, 14 predicted proteins | sample AnhtaG_FD_183114 | JGI IMG/M metagenome (GOLD analysis project Ga0209979, IMG submission 183114) | Deep subsurface microbial communities from Anholt, Denmark to uncover new lineages of life (NeLLi) - Anholt_01485 metaG (SPAdes) (version 2) | ecosystem: Environmental > Aquatic > Marine > Oceanic...
TAAAAGATAGCCTGGAGTTGATATACCGTCCACTGCCCCATGGGATTGATATATTGACTGGCAGGGATATAGAATGTGGTCAGGAATAACATTTGGAATTAAAATATATAGACTCATATATTGCAGATATGAATGGATAAAAAAACATTATAGTATAGATTTTCTATTTAAGATTCCCCGGCAGTGTCAATTAATTTATCAATAGCTTCTGTCACCACTTCTAGGGGAGTGTACTGCTCGTTATTTTTAATTATTTATCACGGAATAATAGATGCTTCCAAAATAATAGAATCTTCAATTGATTCTAATTTATTCTCTACTTAAATAATCTTACTAAAATTTTAAATTCGAAACATGTCAACTAAGCCCGCTCAATAAAGTTTTTCACAGCTTTTTAATTAAGTAGTTTTTTACTTCACTCCAAATAACTATTATAATAGTTTTGGTACTTTTATTTTTTATATAAATTTATGAGGAAAATAGTTGTTTAATTTTTTAAAAAGTTGGATAGGTTTAATAATTATAATATTCACCTTCTTTGCTTTAATCTCTACCGGCAAGATGATTATATTCCCGGCAGATAATTTAGAAGCTACGCAAAAGCAATCAGAAACTAATGAAGTTGATAATATGAATAATCCGACGGACAATAATGAAAGTTATAATAAAGCTTATTTTACTGAAACAAATAATTTAGATTATTCAAATGAAGTTACTGTTAAAAGCATTTCTGAAGGGGATGACAGTATGGATAATTTAGTGGAAGAATCAGAAGAAGATGAAGATACCTTTAAAGAAGAGGCTGGAGAGGAGCAGGAAGCAGCAGGTGGGGAAGAAACAGTAAGTGAAAATGATAATCCTGGTCAAAATGAAGATCAGAATATTGATTTTAGTAATAGTGATGATTTTAGGATTGAGGTAGATTTAACCAAACAAAAGGTTTTTGTGTATTACAAGGATAATATGATAAGGGAGATGATCTGTTCTGGAGGAGCCGACCAGTCCCCAACTCCCCAGGGAGAGTTTGAAACCTCTGATAAAATTAAGTATTCATGGGTAGAAAGGTTTGATGTAGGAGCTTTTTACTGGACAAGGTTTTACAAAAAATATCTTTTCCACAGTGTTCCTTTTGATAAAAATAGAGAGATGATTATAGAAGAATATGAAAAACTTGGAAGCCCTGCAAGTCATGGGTGTATTAGACTAAAGCTGGAAGAAGCAAAATGGTTATACGAAAAGCTCCCATCAGGTGTAAAAGTAATAATATACAAATGAAAATAAATCTTTATGCTTTGGGTATTCCTAGAGAGGCTCCTGCCAGTATAAATTTATCAAACATAGATACCAGATAATATATAACTTTTATTGCCTAACTTACCTGAAAAAAAAATAAGACCATATTTCAATGAATGAAATACCTGTATTTAATGGTGGCTTTTTATTCTGCCACAAATTTTTAAACCTATGATAATCCTCCAATCTGTTAATATTAAAAAAATTAAGGCTATCTATCCCATTTTGCTTAAGCTTATTAATTGAAATTATTTCAATATCCAGATAGTTAAAAATATCCGATATTTTATATTTTTGTTTTCCGATATTTTCTTTTAGGATACCAAGACAATTTTTGGAATACAATCCACAGAGGACTTCAAAACCTTTTTCGGTTTTAATTATATATGCATCCCTTTTCTTAGAATAATCATAGGATATTGTTGCTGGCTCACTGCTGCTTGGTTCTTCAGTGTTTATTCCGGATTCATAAACCAACGATTTTAACAGATTATAAGAAATAAAAGGCATATCAAACGCGACAATTATGGAATAGAAATATGATGCATTCGCAAGGCTTGTATAGATGCCGATTACAGGACCCTTTCCTTTATGGCTTGGTGTAATTTTTTCAGAATTAGTGATATTTAAGGAATTACTTGTATTTAAATTGTCAACATCACTTTCATCTAAAATAATTCTTATATTTTGAAAGGATGAATTTTTTTTAGCAAAATCATTGAAATCTATTTTTAGATTAGAAGCCTGTATTGTTTCGAAATTATATTTTTTTTGATATATTCTGATTTTGTTCAATTCAGAAGAAACGATCGAGTAGTGGCTCTTTGAAGTGCTTATTATTATTTCATCACAAAAAAAACTTAATTTAAAAATCTGGTCTATAAATAATGGTACAGTATTAACTTTGATTTTCAATTTATTGAAACCAAATCTACTGCTCCTGCCTCCTGCCAGAACTATTCCTGTAAGATTCACTTTAGTACTCTCCTTGGCCAGGAATAAATATTAAACCTGCCACTTCTGGCGTAACCAATAACAGTTAAATTTATTTTTTTTGCAAGGGCAGCAGCGCTAAAAGTCACAGAAGAATTTGTGACCATGATCGGAATTTGCATTCTACAAATCTTATAAATTACATCGATGCCCAGTCTTCCTGTAGTAAATATAATCTTATCTTCAGGGGACAACCTTTTTATTAACATAAAGCCGGCAATTTTATCAATACAGTTATGTCTTCCAATATCTTCCGCCAGGTTTAATAAATTACCATCCTTGTTAAATAAGGCAGCGCTATGCAAACCGCCTAATTCTTTCTTGTACCTTTGCTGATTTAGGGTTTCCCTATTTAGGGTAAGCACAACATCAGACGCAACTGTGAGATTGCTCTTTATTTTCTTCAAACCTTTTTCAAATATGAAATCGTCAATACTGCAGCATTCAAGTGATATGAATCTTAAGCTGTCTGAATGTCTGATTTTATCTTTATCTATTGTAGCAGTTACCTCGATTCTTGAAGACAGATCATTCCTGCTGATAATCTTACCAATATCCTGGCGGCAAATTTTTAAAAGTTCTATATCTGAATAGTTCTCAATGTAACCGTTATTAACTAAATAACCAACTGTAAGTTCAATCATACTGGCGGGTGAGCATGAAATTGTTGAAATAGCACTGCCATTTAAGGAAATTGTAAGAAGCAATTCAAAAGGGATAATGTCTATTAGGTCAGCCTTACCCGAAGAAGCTTTAATTTTTTCAATTTTAATTTTTTTACCTAATTTTGAAATTCTACCTTCCAATTTTTCCATACTTTCGCAATTCCTTTTTTCATATCTTTTTCAAACTTACAGCGCAGACCTTAAACTCCGGAATCTTTGCTTCAGGGTCCAAGGCAGGATTAGTTAGAACATTGGCGGGAGAATCTGCATAATGAAACGGCATAAATACCACTCCTTTTTTGATTTTGGAACTTACAAGCGATAATGCTGTAACAGCACCTCTCCTTGACTCGACTTTTACCCTGTCCCTGTTTTTAATCCCAAGGTTTTTTGCATCATCTGTATTGATTTGAACAAGATTTGAAGGAGCAATTTCGTTTAAACCCTTGACTTTTCCTGTCATTGTCATGGTGTGGAACTGGTGCAATATTCTACCGGTAGTTAGAATGTAAGGGTACTTTTCGCTCACAACTTCTGCCGGTGGTGCATATTTAACAGGAATGAACCTGCCCTTGCCACGTGTAAAATTTTTTGTATGAAGAATGCTTGTACCGGGGTCACCATACTTCCTGCATGGCCACTGAAGAGCTCCTCTTTCAAGTCTTTCATAATTTATGCCACCATATATCGGTGTTAAACTTGCAATCTCATCCATGATTTCAGCAGTATTATTATAATTCATGGAATAACCCATCCTGTTTGACAGAATGCAGATAATTTTCCAGTCGGGGGTAGCGCTGCCTGGAGCGTTAACCGCTTTTCTTACTCTCTGAACTCTTCTATCAGTATTTGTAAATGTCTCTTCTTTTTCGGCAAAACATGCGCCTGGCAAAATAACGTCCGCAAATTCACCTGTCTCAGTTAAAAAGATATCCTGAACTACAAATAGTTCAAGCTTTTCCAGGGCTTCTGCTACATGAAGTATGTCCGGATCGCTAAGCATCAGATTTTCACCCATTACATAGATAGCTTTTATACTACCCGAACTTGCGCCTTCAATTATTTCAGTTACCGTTAAGCCTTTCCTGGATGGTAAAGGTTTTCTCCATTTTTTTTCAAATTCCAATCTAACATTATCATTTTCGACACTCTGATATCCGCTCAACATATCAGGCAATGCACCCATATCACATGCCCCCTGCACATTGTTCTGACCCCTCAGAGGATTTACTCCTGCACCTTTTCTACTAATATTACCTGTCATCATTGCCAGATCTGCTAGAGCAATAACATTATCTGTGCCGCAGGTATGCTGGGTAATTCCCATTGCATAAAATATCAGGGCATTTTTGGCAGACCCGTAGATTTTTGCTGCCTCAATAAGGCTTTGCTTATCCACTCCTGATATTTCTGCTACTTTTTCTGCAGTGTATGCAGAGAAACATTTGGGAAATTTGTCAAAATCCTCGGCTCTGCTGTCAATAAATTCTTTATTATAGAGACCTTTGTCATAAATTATCTTCATAATCCCAAGAATAATAGCTATATCTGTCCCCGGTTTCTGTTTTAGGTGTATAGTTGCGTATCTTGTTATTGGAATATTTCGTGGGTCAATAACAATTAACTTTAATCCATATTCCTGAACACATCTTATAATTTCATAACCTATAACTGGATGGGTTTCTGTTGTATTTGACCCGATTATTATTGCAACATCTGAGTGTTTTATATCTTCAACCGAATTTGTCATTGCGCCACTTCCGAAAGTCTGGATCAAACCTGTAACTGTTGAAGCATGACATAGCCTTGCACAATGATCTATATTATTTGTACCTACCACTGCGCGCGCAAATTTGGACATTAAAAAGTTTTCCTCATTTGTACATTTTGCTGAGCTAAGGATTGCAATGGAATCAGAGCCGTATTTTTCCTTTATTGCTGCAAGTTTATCTGAAACAATATCTAATGCTTTCCCCCAGCTTACCTTCTTTAATTTACCCTCTTTTGTTTTTATCATTGGATGACTAATCCTCTCAGAGCTGCTTACAAAGTCCAGGCCGAATTTACCCTTAGCACACAAATTACCCCTGTTTACATGCTTTCCTTCTCCTTTTTTCTTTTTGGATTTTTTATATTTTACAAACCCCTGTGGGGCATCTTCCTTTTATGTGTTCGGTGACCTCTTCTCGAAAATATTTTAAAATTGTGGAAATGGGTAAAATCAGCGATTGGCCAAGAGCACAAAGAGAAGTCTTTTGCACCACTTTAGCCGTATGAAGCATTAAATCAATATCATCTTCCTTACCCTCTCCTCGAGAAATAGCGGTGGCTAATTCCAGAAGTTTTTCTGTTCCTACTCGACAGGGAATACATTTGCCACAGGACTCACGTTTAAAAAAATTCAAGAAACATTTGAGCATATCCAGAGCACAGGTAGTCTCGTCCATTACCAGAATAGCTCCCGAGCCTAAAACTAGTCCTTTTTCTCCGAGAGAGGCGTAATCCAGAGATACATCAAGCATATCCTCACCTAAAATAGCTCCCGCTGTCCCTCCTACTTGAGCCATTTTAAATTTACTGTCTCGCATCCCCTGAGCATAATCAATAATAATTTCTCTTAAAGTAATACCCATGGGAGCTTCAATTAAACCGGCCTCTTTAACATGCCCCGATATTGCATAAACCTTTGTTCCTGGGCACTCTTTTGTTCCAAAAATCCTGAACCAGTCTGCCCCCTTAAGAATAATAGGAGCGATATTAGCTAATGTTTCTACATTGTTGATAAGTGTTGGTTTCCCCCAAAGCCCGCTACTTGGAGGAAAGGGTGGTTTAAAGCGGGGATTGCCGCGTTTACCTTCCAGAGATTCCATTAAAGCAGTCTCTTCTCCACAAACATAGGAACCTGCCCCCTGATGAATCTCAATCTGGAAATTAAATCCACTTCCAAAAACATCCTCACCTAAGAATCTATGCTCTCTAGCCTGTTTGAGTGCTTTATTAAATCGATTAATGGAAAGAAGATATTCTCCACGAATATAAATATAGCCGTAATGGGCACCCACAGCATATCCAGCAATTATCATTCCCTCGATAATCTTATGAGGGTCGCCTTCTAAAATCGCCCTATCCTTAAATGTTCCCGGCTCTCCCTCATCAGCATTGCAGATAATATATTTGGGGGCAGCTTTTGCTTTAGCTGTAAACTCCCATTTTAAACCGGTGGGAAATGCTGCTCCGCCCCGGCCTTGCAGGCCTGAGGCCTTAATTTCACTGAGTACTTGCTCCGGTCTCATCTCCCGTAAAACCTTACCCACTGCTTCATAGCCATCTTGAGCAATATATTCTTCAATGCTTTCTGGATTAATCCTGCCATAATTATCCAGAACAACTCGCAGGGGACTTTTTAATTCTTTTATCATTTCTTCTTCCTTAACTCTCTCAAAATTTCTCTAATTTTTTGAGGAGTCAAGTTGTCGCAAACTTTCTCATTAATCATCATTGCTGGTGCTTCATTGCATATCCCCAGACAACTTACCTCCTCTAAAGTAAACCTGCCATCGTCTGTTGTCTCTCCAACTTTAATCTTTAATTCTTTCTCTAAAACCTCAAAAATACTCTTCAGCCCCATTAGATGACAGGGTCCACTGTCGCAAACCCGAATTACATACTCACCCCGCGGTTTCAAGCTGAACAATGAATAAAAAGTAGCTACCCCATAAACCTCACCATAACTTAAACCCGCCTCCTGAGCAATAAGCTTTAACTTATCTTCAGTAATATAATTATGCTTGTTTTCCCTTTGCGCTTTGCTTAAAAGAGCAATGACATCTTTTTCTTTATTTCTTAACTTCATTTTTAAATTCTTTCTATCTTTACGGCTGACACTTTGTATTCGGGAATTTTAGCCACAGGGTCTAGAGCATCGCTGGTCAAAAGATTTGCTGCTGATTCCGCAAAATGGAAAGTCATAAAGACTACTCCCTTATCCACACGGTGGGTGATTTTTACTTTTACTTTAAGCTTTCCCCGACGTGAGCTCACCCTCACCCAACCATTATTTTTAATTCTTAATTTTTCTGCATCTTGTGGACTAATCTCTAAAAAGCCTTCGGGGGCAATACCATCCAGTGGTTTTGACCTGCGGGATAAAGAGCCAGTATGAAAATGGTAAAGAACTCTACCTGTAGAGAGAAGGAAGGGATATTCTTCATCGGGCAGCTCTGCTGGAGGAATATAATCTACAGGAGTAAAAAGACCCTTTCCCCGGGTAAATTTATCTTTATGTAAATAAGGGGTGCCTGGATGTTCGCGGCTCGGACATGGCCACTGCAAGCCCTGCTCTCCTAAGCGATCAAAATGGACACCACCATAAATAGGAGTTAAAGAAGCAATCTCATCCATTATCTCTCTTGGCGAATGATAAGCCATTGGATAGCCCATTCTCTTACCTATTTCCATGATAATCTTCCAGTCCTCTCTGCTTTTTCCAATGGGAGGAATTGCTTTATGTAAAAGTTGAATTCTGCGGCATGTATTGGTGAAAGTTCCATTTTTTTCAGCAAAAGAGACGCCAGGTAGGACTACATCAGCAAGTTCGGCTGTCTCAGTTAAAAAAATATCCTGAACTACTAAAAAATCAAGGTTTTCCAGTCCTTCTCTTACATGATTAAGATTGGGGTCGCTGAGCATAGGATTTTCACCCATTATGTAAAACCCTTTAATCTCACCTTTGCTCGCTGCATCTATAATCTCTACTACGGTTAGTCCTTCCTTTGGAGGAAGCTTTACTCCCCAGGTGGTCTCAAAATTCTCCCTAACTTGCGCCTCACTTACCTTCTGGTAACCCGGATAAACATTGGGTAAGGCTCCCAAATCACAAGCACCCTGGACATTATTCTGTCCACGTAGAGGATTAACGCCAGTGCCTTCTCGCCCCACATTGCCGCAGAGCATAGCTAAATTAGCTAAGGATAAAACATTATCAGTCCCTGTAGTATGTTGGGTTATACCCATAGCAAAAACAATAGAGCCCCTATCTGCTTTTCCATACATTCTTGCAGCAGCAATCAATTTTTCTTCAGGTATACCGGTAATTTTCTCTACTTTTCCAGGAGTATATTTGGAGACTACTTTCCTGAATTCATCAAAGTTTTCTGTGCGATTTTCCACAAATTCCTTATTATAAAGGCCTTCATTAATAATTACATTCATCAAACCATTAATCCAGGCGACATCGGTTCCGCTTTTTTGCCTTAGCCAGATTTCGGCATATTCGGTTAACTCAATTGCTCGTGGGTCTACTACCATTAATTTTGTACCATTATAAGCTGCCAGGTGTTTAAAATAGTTTCCCATTACCGGATGGGTCTCCGTAGTGTTAGAGCCGGTTACTAAAATAACATCTGCTCTCTCAAATTCCCGGATAGAATTGGTCATTGCTCCACTGCCAAAAGCACGAGCAAGACCAGCCACAGTAGAAGCATGACAAAGACGAGCACAGTGGTCAACATTATTGGTGCCGAAGCAGATGCGGATAAACTTTTGAAATAGATAATTTTCCTCATTAGTGCACTTAGCCGAGGATAATCCAGCTAAAGCATCACTGCCATATTTATCCTTCAATTCCTTAAATTTAGTGGCTACTAAATTTAATGCTTCATCCCAGCTCGCTTCTTCAAATTTTCCATTGTGTTTAATTAAGGGAGTGGTAAGACGGTCTTTGTGATGAACATAGTCAAATCCAAAACGTCCTTTAACGCAGAGATGCCCTTTATTGTCAGGACCCTCCTCAACTCCATAGACTTTCACAATTTTATCATTTTTAATATTTAATTCTATCTGGCAGCCAACTCCACAATAAGGACAAACAGTTTGTACTTTTCGAAACTCCCAGCTCCTACCTTGAAAACGAGCTAATTTTTCAGTTAATGCACCGGTAGGGCATGTTTGGATGCAAGCTCCACAAGAGACACAGTCAGTATCCACTAATGGCTGGTCTAATCCTGAAATAAGAAATGTACCGCTGCCGCGAGCAGCAAAATCTAATACTCTCTGAACGGTAATTTCAGCACAGGCACGTACACATCGTCCACAAAGAATGCATTTATTAGGGTCTTTTAGAATTACCTGGCTGGAATCTTCAGTGGGCTCAACTGATTTACTAACGGGGAAAAGTATCCTCTCAATACCCAACTCATAAGCTAGATCCTGAAGCTCACACTGACCATTACTCTCACAAACTAAACAATCATGCTTATGCTCTGAGAGGATTAATTCTACAATCAATTTCCGCGCCTCATCTATTTCCTCATCAGAGGTTATAACCTTCATCCCTTCAACTACTTCTGTTGTACAAGCAGCTTCCATGCCTGGCCTGCCTTTAATCTTTACCATGCAGACCCGACAGGTTCCAGCAATACTCAAGCCCTTTTCATAGCATAAATGAGGAATTTTAATTCCATTAGCTAAAGCTACCTCCATAATGGTAGAGCCTTTTTCTGCCTGAACCAGTTTCCCATTAATAGTTAGATTCACAGTATTCATCTCTTTTTCCCTTAAGACAAGAATGCATCGGCACTATTTCTCCTTGCTCCGCTATTTGCCCCATTTCAATTAAAATCACCATCGGGATATCCTGTTGCCTCATACAAAAATGTATCTGAAACTAATACAGATTCATAAGAATATAAAGGTAATAAAATAGATATATTATTTGTAGATATACTCGTAAGGCTTTTTATCTACTGTGCTATTCCTTTCTAAAGTCTTCTTTAAAGTATTTAATTTTAAAAGTTTATCCTGAAGTTTTGAAATCTTTCTTTTAAGCTCGGCTGGATTTATCTTATCATAATTATTTTTTAGTTTCATCTTTTTATCTTCTGAAATATCATCTAAAGCAAGATGATAAAAGTAAAGGATTTAAAATCATCAATTAGAATTAAAGTTTTAACTCATAAATGATATTATTTAAAGTATTAAATATAGGAAATTTGAAAATATATTTCTCATATAAAAAGATAGTGCTTTTAAAGTAAGGTAAAAATTATACAAGCATTTTATATATAATAAAGTGTTAGAGAATTTATAACAGTATAGTGTATTTAAAGAAATTAGAATTAAAAAATTATAGGAATTACAGTTATGTCAATTTAAATTTTGACAAAAATACCATTCTTATATTAGGCAATAATGGTAACGGTAAAACCAATTTACTGGAGTCCATATATTATTTATCTACGGGAAGGTCTCACAGGACTTACAGCCAGGATGAAATTATTAAGTGGGACAGCGATTATTCTATAATAAAAGCTTTAATTGGCTCTGAAAAAAATAACGGAATAGATCATCTTATAGAAATAGAACTGCGGAAAGAAAATAATATTAAAATAAGGGTTGATAAAATATACCAGAGGAAAAAATCGGATTTCATATCAATGCTTCCTTCAGTTATATTTTCTCCTGATGATCTGAAAATTGTAAAATCAGGCCCTTCGGATAGGAGAAATTTTCTCGATTCCATACTTGAAAAGTTAGATTGGAAGTATTACAGACAGCGACTGCAGTATCAGAAAATACTTGTCCAGAGGAGCAGTCTGATAAAAAGTATAAGTGGAAGGGCAGGTGCAGCCAGTAATTCTACACTGGAAGTGTGGAATGATAATATTGTCAGGTATGGGACTGATATAATAGAAAAGAGATACAGGCTGCTAGCTGAATTCAGGGATGAATTTAAAAGTTACCTAAATAGCTTCTTTAAGGGGGTTGAAGTAGACCTGTTTTATGTATTCAGCTGGGATAGGGGAGATAACCTGGATGAATATACGGATTATTTTGACGTAAAAAGTTATAAAAAAGAAAATTTTATAGAAAATAATTTGAAGGATATATTTTACCGTAAATTGATTGAAAGCCTCCAAAAAGACCTGTTGTATAAAACCACAACGGTTGGACCGCATAGAGATGATTTTATAATTTTACTGAATGGCAAAAATATAAGGTCCTTTGGTTCTCAGGGCCAGCAAAGAGTTGCTTCAATAAGTTTAAAACTTTGTGAACTGGACATCTTGAGAAAAAGAATAAAAAAAGATCCCATCCTTCTCCTGGATGATGTATTTTCGGAACTTGATATAGAAAGAAGAAAATTACTGGTAAAAGCTGTAAGTGACAGGTTTCAGACTTTTGTAACCACTACAAATATTAGTTATCTTGATAAGCTGGATCTGGAATTTGGAAATAAGCTTTTAATTAAGGATAATAAAATTGCAGTTTCAAATTTATAGGCCGTAACATATAATATGATTATGAAAGAATTTGAAGATATTGGAAGTATAATCGGGGATGTTATAGAAAATTTGAATATGAAAAGGAAGTTAAATATATCCAATATCTTTAACTGCTGGGAAGAAATTGTTGGTACTGAAATATATAAAAAAGCAAAACCTAAAAAAGTAACCGCAGGTGTATTATATGTGTCTGTTACCACCTCCACCTGGGCAAATGAACTAAGTCTTATGTCCAGTCAATTGATCGAAAAGATAAATTCCTTTATTGGAGAAGAAGTAGTAAAAAGTATAAGATTTAAGACAAATCTTTAAAATTCTTTAGCTTATTTTGGGCAAATTTTAAGTGAAATATGGTATAATATTTAACGTCTGGAATTAATAAAATCGTAGGATATTTTTTAAAAATATTTATATTTAAAACCAGAAAGGGTAATGGGTATTAAGGTGGTTCCGAGGTTTACTTATTGCCCTTTATCCATATTTTAAAAAGGAAATTTTAAATTTTAAAGGAGAATTTTTTGAAAAAATCAAGTTATGACGCTAAAGATATAACAGTCCTGGAAGGTCTTTCTGCGGTTAGAAAAAGGCCCAGTATGTATATCGGTTCTACAAGCTCCAGGGGTCTGCATCATCTTATTTATGAGGTAATAGACAATAGTATTGACGAAGCCATGGCCGGATTTTGTGATAATGTGCTGGTTGTACTAAATAAGGACAATTCTGTCACTGTGGTAGATAATGGTAGAGGAATACCGGTAAAAAAAGTTGAAAGATTTAACAAGCCTGCAGTGGAAATAGTGCTTACCAAATTACACGCCGGTGCAAAATTTGGTGGAGAAGGATATAAAGTTTCGGGCGGGCTGCATGGTGTTGGGATTTCTGTAGTAAATGCTCTCTCGGAAAAGTTGAGTATTGAAGTAAGAAGAGACGGGCACATTTACAGGCAGGATTACAAAAGAGGAGAACCAGTTACTGCTCTTATAAAAGGTGAAAAATCTTCAACTCATGGTACTGCAATTACTTTTTATCCTGATAGGGAAATATTCGAAGATATAGATTATAAATTTGAGATACTGGCCAGCAGGATGAAAGAAATGGCTTTTTTGAATAAGGGTTTAAAGATTACCCTGGTAGATAAAAGAGGGGAATCTGAAAAGAAAGAAATATATCAATATGAAGGCGGAATAGTTGATTTTGTAAAATATTTATGTGAGAAAAAAGATGTTTTACATAAAAAAGTCATATACATAAAAAACGAAGTTGATGACCATGAAGTAGAAATCGCCATGCAGTATACCGATGGCTATTTAGAAAGTATTTTTTCATTTGCCAACAATATAAATACCACAGAAGGTGGAACTCATTTAAGTGGTTTTAAAGGAGCTATTACCAGGACTATAAATGACTATGCCCGCAGCAATAATATCCTGAAGGAAAAGGATGAAAATCTTTCAGGTGAAGATATCAGGGAAGGTCTTACTGCAATTATTAGCGTCAAGCTAAAAGACCCACAATTTGAAGGACAGACCAAGACCAAACTGGGAAACAGTGAGATGAAAGGTTTTGTTGAATCTACAGTAAATGCAAAACTTTCTGAATTCCTGGGAGAGAATCCGGCAATAGGAAAAATTATAGTCAATAAATGTTTAGAAGCCTCAAGAGCAAGAGCTGCTGCAAAAAAGGCAAGGGATCTTACCAGGAAAAAATCTCTGCTGGAAAGCGGTTCTCTTCCGGGTAAGCTTGCCGATTGTTCCATAAATGATCCAAAATATTGTGAGTTGTTTTTGGTAGAGGGGGATTCTGCAGGAGGAAGTGCAAAGCAGGCAAGGGACAGAAGGTTTCAGGCAATACTGCCTCTTAAAGGTAAAATTCTAAATGTTGAAAAAGCAAGGTTACACAAAATATTAAGCAGTGAAGCAATCCAGGCTATGGTAACTGCTACGGGCTCTGGGGTTGGGGAAGATTTTGATATTGAAAATGCGAGATACCATAAAGTAATAATTATGACAGATGCCGATGTAGACGGAGCCCATATAAGAACACTGATATTGACTTTCTTTTACAGGTATATGCCAAAATTAATTGAAGCTGGATATGTGTATATAGCTCAGCCACCGCTTTTCCAGATTAAAAATGGTAAGGAAATTTCTTATGTTTATAGTGATAAGGAGCTGGATAATATCAAAAAGAAATATGAAGATAAAAAAATAAATGTCCAGCAGTATAAAGGTTTAGGAGAAATGGATCCGGAGCAGCTCTGGGAGACAACTATGAATCCTGAAGCAAGGACGCTTTTGAAAGTTGAAATTGAAGATGCATTGATTGCAGATGATGTTTTTTCTACTCTAATGGGAAATAAAGTAGAACCAAGAAGAGAATTTATTGAAAAGAATGCTAAGGGCGTATCGTTTATAGATATATAGTCAGGGGAATAAGTGGTATTTGAACTGCGTGGTAAAGTAAAAAATATTGAGATTGAATCAGAAATGCAGGATTCCTACCTGAGTTATGCCATGAGCGTAATTATTGGCAGGGCCCTGCCGGATGTAAGAGATGGCCTGAAACCGGTTCACCGGAGAATTTTGTACGCCATGCACGATATGGGAATGAGATCCAATACGCCTTACAAGAAGTGTGCCAGAATTGTAGGAGAAGTACTTGGAAAATATCATCCTCATGGTGATACTGCAGTTTACGATGCCATGGTGCGCATGGCCCAGGACTTTTCCCAGCGTTATGTGTTAGTAGATGGACATGGGAATTTTGGTTCTGTTGATGGTGATAGGGCTGCTGCCATGAGATACACTGAAGCCAGGCTTTCTTCAATTTCAGAAGAACTTCTGGTGGATATAGATAAAGATACTATAGAATTTGTGGATAATTTTGACAGTTCCCTGAAGGAGCCATCAGTGCTGCCTTCTAAATTTCCAAATCTTTTAGTTAATGGCTCCTCCGGTATTGCTGTAGGTATGGCCACTAATATTCCACCGCATAATCTGGGAGAAGTAATCGATGGGGCTATTCATTATATAGATAATTCTGAGACTACAGTTAAAGATCTGATGAAAAAGATCAAAGGTCCGGATTTTCCTACTGGTGGAATTATAATGGGTATAGCTGGAATTAAGGAAGCATATGAGACTGGGAGGGGCCGTCTAGTTGTAAGAGGCAGAGTGCACCAGGAACAGCTCAAAAAGGGCAGAACTCAGGTTATAATAAGCGAGCTTCCATATCAGGTAAATAAATCAAGACTTGTTGAAAAAATTGCTGACCTGGTTAGGACTAAAAGAATAGAAGGGATTAATGACCTGCGCGATGAATCAGATAAAAGTGGAATGAGAGTAGTAGTAGAACTCAAAAAGGATTCAATCCCAAGCGTAGTTATTAATTCTTTGTATAAGAATACCCAGCTTGAGGATACTTTTGGAATAATTATGCTGGCTCTGGTCGATGGTGTGCCAAGAACTCTAAATTTACTGCGTTTGATAGAAGAATACACCAAACATAGATTTGATGTGGTAGTTAAAAGGACCAAATATGAGTTAAAGAAAGCTGAGGAGCGCGAGCATATACTGCAGGGGCTTTTAATAGCCCTGGATAACCTGGATGAAGTAATAAAGGCCATAAGGTCTTCAAAAGATGTCCCTGCTGCAAGGAAAAGACTGGTAAAGGACTTTGAACTTACTGTAAAACAGGCTCAAGCTATATTAGATTTAAGATTGCACCGGTTAACCGGGCTGGAAAGAAACAAGATAAAATTAGAACACGAACAGTTAATTGAAAGAATAAAGGAATTGAAAGAACTTCTTGGAAGTAACGAGTTAATATATGGAGTAGTTAAAGATGAACTGGGAGAGGTTAAGAAAAAATACAATGATAAAAGAAGGGCAGACATAACTGCTGATATATCTGATATTGAGATTGAGGATTTAATACCTGAAGAGGAAAATGTAATATCTATATCTCATTCAGGGTATATAAAAAGGCTTCCGGTGGCTACTTACAGAAAACAGGGAAGAGGCGGAAGAGGAGTAACCGGGACTAATTTAAAAGAGGATGATTTTGTTAAGCACCTGTTTATAGCGTCAACTCATCACTATATAATGTTCTTCTCAAATCTTGGGAAAGTATATAGATTGAAAGTCTATCAAATCCCTACAGGTAGTAGAATGTCTAAAGGCAAGGCAATTGTAAATCTACTCCCATTTGTGCCAGGTGAAAGGGTTGCGGCAATAATTGCAGTTAAGGGTTATGGTGCTGACCAGTATTTAATAATGGCCACCAAAAAGGGAATAATTAAAAAAACCTCTATTAAAGTCTATGACACTTCCAGGAGAGATGGAATTATAGCCATTACCATTAAAAAGGGAGACGAGTTAATAGGAGTGGAAAAATCCAATGGTAATAATGATATTATTATGGTTTCCAGAAATGGAAAGGCCATAAGATTCAGCGAGAAAGACTGCAGACCAATTGGCAGGACTTCCCAAGGAGTAAAGGGAATGAAACTTTTAAAAGAAGATGAGGTTCTTTCTATGATGGTCGCAAGAGAGCTTGAGGGAGATCTCTTTGTTCTTACCGAGAATGGCTATGGAAAAAGGACACAGCTGTCAGAATATAAAAAGCAAAATAGAGGTGGACTGGGTGTCAGGACCATAAAAATTACTGAGAAGAAAGGAAAAGTTGCCGGGGCAGGCATACTGAAAGATGAGCATGATGTTATGATCATCTCCGACAGGGGAGTGCTTATCAGGATTCCTGCCAGGTCAATATCAAGAATTGGGAGATCCACGCAAGGGGTTAAGGCTATTAAGCTGGAAGAAGGGGCTAAAGTAGCTTCGTATTCAATAGTTATCTCTGAAAGCTGATTAAATGATTTGTTTTAATTTATTATCTAAATCTGCTATTATATTTTTCATAAGCATTTTTTAATATAATTGGAAAATTTGTCTTTAGAATATTAATAAAATATCAATTTAAAAAGGGGGTAAAATAAAATGGTAGAGGAGAAGAAAGTAGAGGTTCATCCAGATTTTAATAAAAAGAGTTCTACTGGAATGGAGCCCAAGATTGCGGTACTACTTGCTTATCTTTTCAGCTGGCTTGGAGGGTTGATAATCTGGCTCATAGAAAAGGAGAACAAATTTGTAAAATGGAATGCTCTTCAGGCTTTAATTCTGGGTATTATTGAAGCAATAATAGTTATATTAATGATAATTTTTGGCTGGATACCTTTTATTGGCTGGCTCTTTGTTGTTATCGGATGGCTAGCGCTTGTTGCAATTTTGGTTGCAGTAATTATAGCGATTGTTAAAGCTTTTTCAGGTGAAACATTTAGGATCCCCGGTATCAGCAGTTTAACAGATAAATATTTTAAGATGTAATAAATACAGTAATTGTTATAAATCATATATTATTGAATTAAAAATAATAAAGAGATTTATGCTGTAAAAAATAGAATATAATTTTAAGTATTTTATCTCTTATATATTCAAGGAGAAATAAATGGCTGTTGAAAGGAAAGTTTTAAGAAGTATTAGTGAACTTTCTATGTTCAAGTACCTACTGATTTTTTATTTAATATTCTTTATATTATCCGTAATTTTAATGGCAGTAATTGGGCTTATTGCCTGGCTGGGATTATCTTCCTCTGGTATTGATATAAATAGTATGCTGGAAAGCCTTGGTTTAGGAGACACGGGTATATCAGGTTTCTTAGGTGGAGGAACGGTAATAACTATTGTGATATCGATAGTCGGAGGCTTGTTTGCTTCTGTATTCTATGCTGCTTTTGGAACTTTAATGGTCTGGATAATGAATGTTGTTTTAAGGATTAGCGGCGGGATAGAATTGAGATTTTTACCGGGAAAAGAAGAAAAAATCAGTATTAAAGAATCATAAAAGGTAGATAGCTTTTATTTTTTAAAATCAATTTACATTTATGTGTTACGGTGGGTTT